>Ga0207414_1000005_pt1 | contig 131705 bp, 108 predicted proteins | sample PonA231FremontCA_2_FD_187269 | JGI IMG/M metagenome (GOLD analysis project Ga0207414, IMG submission 187269) | Marine sediment microbial community from Fremont, CA, USA - Pond A23 Sediment 1 (SPAdes) | ecosystem: Environmental > Aquatic > Marine > Unclassified | place: USA: Fremont, California...
CCCACATTTTGATGCCCGAGTGGCGGAATTGGTAGACGCGCGTGATTCAGGGTCACGTGGCCCTTGCGGCCGTGGAGGTTCGAGTCCTCTCTCGGGCACCAAGAAAAACGCCCCTCAGCGCCTAGAACGGCGATCTGAGGGGCATTTTCTGTTTGGGGCGCTTCCCCCGATTTCGCGATGAATCACAGAATACCGCACCAAATCGAAACGTTGTGAGGAAATTGAGGGGAGCGCTGTGCTCTATGATCAAGCCAACGCTTCTCATGCGTCTCCTAGGGGCATCCTTCTCAGCGGCTCAGCGTGGGCTGGCGTTCCCGTATCTCACGCCACGTAGGTCACAGGGCCACGCCGAAGCTCTCGACCTACCGTAAAGCAAGGATTTATACCCAACTCCCGTCTATTCGATTGACATATCCGAGACTCAACTGGATTGCGATGTGGCAAACCACCGTCGCAGACGGTGGTGATGATTTTTTTGTTGCGGGAAGGGGCCATAGCAGCGAAGAGAAATTGGTGAGGAGCGAAGGGAAGCACAGAGACGCTACTCGTCGTCCTGTTCGAGCTTGCGGCCCCGACCACTTTTCAGCCGGGGGGTACGCCTGCTCGGACGAAGAATCGATGCCCCGGGCAAGGAACGAGAGTTTGTCGACCGTGGCGAAATGAAGAACTGGATTGACGTCCGTCCCGACTGGGGCGTGCCCGTCGTGGCGTGTCGCTAGGAGAAGTAGCGCCGTGAGCATTTGCGGCGGCCCAGGAATGGGTTGCGCCCGCCGCGGACCTGGTCGATAGGCAAACCGACAGGTCTGCCACGACGAGCAGGGCCGATCTGGCCGGGGAACGTCCATCCGGAGCGGTAGGCTAAAACTGTAGCGTGACCGACAGCCCGACCTGCTCTCCCTGCGGTCCACTGACGGTCGGAGCCACACGAGCGGACTTCAACTCGTGCTCCCGGTTGTGCTCGCGAGCCGCTTTCCCCGCCGTGGCAATGTCGTAGACACTGCTGCCGATCACAACGAGCGCCCCCATGGCGATCCATCCCAATGCCTCCCCCAGGCCGTCGAAGTCTCCATCCGGTCCGTTGCCTCCGTCTCCTGCCGACTCGGCTGCGGAAAGCGAGATTAGGGCCGTGCCAGTACGAAGCCCGATTCCCAACAACGCCTGGGATCCGTTCTCCGCGTAGAGATGGCCGAAGGCTGGTCCAATGAAAAGTCCAGCCCCGTAGGCAGGAGCAAGAAGCAGGGTTCCTCCCAGCGACAGGGCCATGGCCCGGCCAGGGCTTTTCGGGGTCTCCTCACGGGCGCTCGGGCTTGTCGCGTGTGGAGGAGCCTTGTCTTGACCAGTAGTGTCGGTCGGTTGGCCCCGGGCCGCTTGTCCTTGCAGGGTCGCAGTGAAGGACAGGAGGAACAGCAAAAGGCAAAGTGAGCGGGCGTAGCGCATCAGTCTGGAGCTTGTATAGATTGAGAGGTCGAATGTGTGCTCCAACGATACAGCACGGCTCGGTTGAAAAACCAGACGCAAGCCCTGAGAGAGCGGCCATGTCCGATCATTCGGGGATCGAGACAGCAACGGGAGGCCGCTCAGCTGGTCTCTGATAGTGCCCGCCGGGACCCTTGGCTGATGGAGTCAATCGGCCCGCAACACAAAACACCCGCTCTAGCACGAACCGACAGGTTCACCGAAACAGACGCGAGGAACAGCAACCTACTTGGTTGAGAGACGACGGCGCGTAACGAAGTCCCAGAACCGCTGGTCATTGAATCCGGCCCCCACGACTTCGCGGAGGCGGGCCTCGTGGCGTTCATAGAATGGAACCCCGACGCCGTGCAGCAGCTCCGCAGTCCAGAAAATGGGGCGCAGCGTGTAGGTCTGGTACCCGTCGCGGATATGCACCCCGTCATCGGTAAAGGTCCATTTCAGGATCCCCCCCACGCCGTGCTGGGCATTATGGGCGAACGCCACCAACGGCCAGTTGCGCGCCACGAGGCCAGCGTAGAGCGTAACGGTGTTGACGGTGGCCTGCTGATTGCCGTCCCCGATGTAGTGATTGCGGCACTGCAGGGCGGCTGGCACGAGAAACCCGTCGATAAACGCTTGGCGGGTAGAGGGGGATAGGTGCGGGGCCAGCATGTCGAAGGCGTATAGGATGGCGCTCATGCTCCCGCCTGCGCTGTTGGCGTCCCGGCTGTACTGATAGGGCGACCGCTGCGTCCCGGCCAGTCGCCACCCCAACCCCAGCGTGTAGTGGAAGTCATCGCTCCACCGAACCACGATGCCGGCCGCAATCTGTCGCACTGGCTGCTGGCGCCACGCCTCGTAGTGTGCGTCCCAGATGCGTGGCAGTGCCCCAAGCAAGGTCTCCGCAATGTCCAGGTACGTTGTCTCCCCGCTCAGGGCATGTAGGTAGGCCGCCGAGATGAGCGTCTTCCGAAACGCCGTCGGGTCCTGCTGCTCGCTGTAGTTGTAGATGCCTTCGTCTAGGGCCCGCTTGATTAGACGGTCGGGGGCGTGGCGGGCCACCTGGCGGCGAGCGGTCGCGGCGTCAAAATACAGGATGTCGCGAGGAAGTGCATGGGGCGGCGGGTACAGGGGAAAATCGAGCCGAGACTCCGGAATTGGGACCGTCGCCACGAGGTGGATGGGATCGCTGGATCGCAGGATCGTCACCTCACTATCCGGAATGCCCTCGGCCCGCGCAATGGCCCGGAACCGTTCGGTGTAGAGGGGGGGCTCCTGGGCGGCGATGTCGGCGGGCAGGGTCACGGTCGCCTCTACGGTCCTGGTTTCGCTGGGGGCCAGTTGAACGCGAGTCGGCACTTCTGCGCGCGCGTGCTCGGTCTCCACCGGCTGGAGGGCGAGATGGGCCGTCGTGGGGCGGTCTCGCTCATTGGTGAGCCGCAGCGGATAAGTGTACGACAACGGTGCGCCCCCGCCGCCCGTGTGCGACACACGGGTCTGATCCCAGTCCAGCCGTACCGCCCGACGGACGAATCGTATGTCTCCGATCCAGATGGATTCGGCCTCTGCGGCGGCGTTCCGCCCCAGATCCTTCACAAATCCCTCGATCGAAAGTACGTGAGCCCCCGCCGACGTGTCGCTCGCTGAAGCGCCGCCACTGTCCGACAGCTCCTCCGTCGTTTCTACCATGCGCAGGTCGATCCAGAGCGTGCGCCAGCCCAACGGCCCCCGCAGGCCGTCGAGCACCCACCAGTTTGAAGCCTGCGCTGCGCTCGGGTGGCCTGTGAGCGTGACCTGGAGTTGCGCCCCGCGATCTGCCTTCACCTGGACCTTGAGGAGATCGTACGCCTCTGGAGAGATGTTCTGGGCACCAAGGTCGATCTGGCCCCGGAACCGATCGTCGAACCGGAGCACCGTGGACCCCTCGGGGCCTGCCGGCACGGCCTGGGCCTGTCCCCGCGTCAATTGGATCGCATCGGGCGTGTCCATCGGGGACGCTAGGGTCCTGTGGGCTTGGGCAGACGCGGGGGACGTCCACAGCCCTGCGGTCACAACGAGCACTACGAGAAGTGCGACATGACCTCGGTACCACTCAACGGGTTCACGTGGAAGCAGGGGCAGAGGAGAGCGGAGAATCATTGGCACCAAAGGGAGATAGGGGGGAATGAATCCGCCAGCGTCTCGCCACGGAAGGTCAAAGAAGACCTCCATCGATGCTGAATAGGCCGTCGGAGGGAGTCCGCTGGTGTCGCCAGAAACTCCAGGGTCGGTGTGGGCGACGGAAAAAAGACCCACCAGAAATGGACCTCCATCCACGAAAGGGGCTCGCGGGTTGATCCGAGGCGAATTATCATGAGAATCAATCGGTCCCTTTTCACGGACGTCCCGCCCAAGAGCCACGTTCGCGCCACCCACGCCCAGTCGCTGGGCGTGTGGAAGGGACGCACTGGCACTTTATTTGTGCAATCATTCAGCCCCTATCGATTTCCACTGTCTTCCCCGTCCCCCACCATGGAATTCTCCGAGCGAGTAGCACGCCTCCAGTCGAACGCCGAGGAACAGCGTTCCGCAATTGATAGCCCACGAAAAACCGAGCATGCCCTCATTCTCCCATTCTTCAAAGCCCTTGGCTACGATCCTTTCGACCTTCGAGCGGTTGAGCCAGACTTTCAAGTGGGGCTTGAGGCGAAGGGCATGAGCGCGGTGGACTACGCCCTCAAGAAGGAGGGCATCCCCGTTATGCTCGTTCAGTGTGAGGAGGCGGGCGCCGACTTGGAGGCCTACGACAACAGCTTTCTTTTCCAGCACTTCTCCGAACTGGGGGCGGATGTCGTGGTGTTCACCAATGGCCTGCGCTACCAGTTCTACGCGAATCTCGACGTCAATCTCAATGCCGAGAGGCATCCCTTCCTGGCCTTCGACCTCTTCGAGTACGAGCCCGCCCGGCTCAATCGGGTGCGGCAACTTGCACGGCCGGTCTTCAACAGCGAAGACGTTCTTGCGGACGCCCATCGCCATATGGCCGGTCGTCTTCTGCGAAGCTACTTTGCACGGCAGCAGCAGGGGCCCGACGAGCACCTGGTGCGTTTCCTCGCGGCGCAAATCTACGATGGAGAGGTCCCCCAAGAAGTGCTCACGCAATTCCGGCCCATCGTGCAAGACGTGGTGCAGGCCATCAGCGATGGGAACGAAGACATTCTGGAGTCGACGGCCCCCGCGTCGTCCTCGTCGCAGGCGGCTCCGCAGTCGTCGGGAGACGGGGCGGCCCCAGAGCAGGACGGGACTGCGCTCTCGCAGACGGAGGAAGACGCCGAACTGGAGTCCTCCGACTCGTCTGAGGGCGACGGAACGGGCGACCAGGACATGGAAGATCCCTTCGACAAGGATCTTGCGCGGCGCGTGATTGATGACTTTTAGGAGCGAACAGGAAGGGGCAGAGCTGGTCCGGTTCCTTGCACTGCTGGCTCAGTGAACGGTGGGGCCCGAAGATGGTATGCCTCCTTGTTCACTGTCTTCTACCGACCGGTGCACTGTGGGAGAAATGACCGACACGAATGTAAGTATTTTGGGGTGCGGATGGCTTGGCCGCCCGTTGGGACAGCGCCTCGTGGGCTGTGGAAGGCACGTGCGCGGCTCCACCACTACCCCTGAGAAAGTTGATCGCCTACGGAGCGATGACATTGAACCCTACCTGCTGACGCTCGCGCCCGAGGTCTCGGGCGACGCAGTGGGCGATTTCTTTGCCTCAAAGATTCTCGTGCTCAATGTACCGCCGCCTCGCACGGCGGACGACATACAGGCCACCCATCGTCGCCAAATTGATGCCGTGCGCACGGCGGCCGCCGCTGGCAGCGTGGAGTGGATACTCTTCGCTAGCTCAACGGGGGTGTACCCGAACGTGGAGCGGACCGTGACGGAGGCCGATCAGCCCCCAGGCGTCCCCGACGCGCTGTCAGGGCCGCGCCGGTCTACGGGGCGGGTCCTCCTTGACGTCGAGGCGCGCCTGATGGACGATTCGCGCTTTGCCACCACTGTTGTGCGACTGGGCGGGCTCTACGGCGACGACCGGCACCCCGGTCGCTTCCTGGCAGGACGGACCGGGGTAGGGCGTCCCGAAGCCCCCGTCAATTTGATCCACCGTGAGGATTGTGTCGAGCTGTTTCTGACGCTGCTTGAGCAAGAGGTTCAGGACGAGGTCTTCAACGCCTGTGCCGATGCGCATCCCACACGCCGTGCCCTCTATACCCGGGCGGCAGACGTCATGGGCCTCGATCCGCCGACGTTCGACGACGCCGACACCACGACCGGAAAGACTGTGAGCAACCAGAAGGTGAAGGCACACTGTGGATACGAATTCCGGCATCCAGATCCGCTTGCGGACCTGGAGGCATAGGCGGTTGTAGGGGGCGCCGGAGTTCGGACGCTTCCTGCAACGCGTCCAAATGGAGTAAAGCGACGTCCGGATTTGGGGCATCATGGTAGAGGGCCCGCGCTGGTCACATGCGCTCCGATTCCCTAGAGCTCTGCGGCTTGGGCCTGTAACGTTTCCCCAAAGCCTTTGACTGCGATGGAGAACGTTTGACTTCCGCGAATGGCTCCCCGTTTGTTAAGCAATGAGTTGGGGCTGTGAAGGTATCCCCGTCATCATTCGTCTTCTCACCGACGCCGCAGGTGCATGCCCACTGCCAGTGCCCGTCCTGTCCTCGACCAAGCTCCCGCTACGGAATCGTTTCGGGAGGCAGTCCTCACTGGACTGCGGAAGCCTCAGAAGCACATTCCCTCGAAATTTCTGTACGACGAGCGGGGCTCAAGGCTGTTCGACCAGATCTGCCAGCTCGATGAGTACTACCCCACCCGCACGGAGATCTCTATCATGAAGCAAAATGTGGAGGCCATGGCCCAAGCCATTGGGTCCCGTGTGCGACTCGTGGAGTATGGCAGCGGGAGTAGCCTCAAGACGCGCGTCCTGCTCAACCACCTCGACGACCTGGCGGCGTACGTGCCGGTCGATATCTCGAAAGAGCACCTCATCGAGAGTGCGAATGACCTGGCGGAGGACTATCCCTCGATCCCCGTACAGCCGGTGTGCGCCGATTACACGACGGCCTTCGACCTTCCAGATCCGCCCATGACCGCTGCACGCACGGTGGGATACTATCCCGGCTCCACGATCGGCAACTTTCGGCGGGCCGATGCCCGAGACTTTCTGCGGCACGTGGCGGAGGCTGTGGGGGCGGAAGGCGGCCTGTTGATCGGCGTTGATCTGAAGAAAGACATCGAGGTGCTTAAGGCCGCGTACGACGACGCCGAAGGGGTCACGGCGGCCTTCAACAAGAACCTACTCCGCCGCATGAACCGCGAACTCGGCGCTACCTTCGACCTCGACACGTTTGAACACCGGGTCCTGTGGAACGAGGAGCGGGGTTGTATTGAGAGCCATCTCCAGAGTCGGGGCGACCAGGCGGTGACTGTGGCCGGAGAAGCGTTTGCGTTCGAGGCGGGCGAAACCATCCACACGGAAGACTCCCATAAGTACACGCTTGACGGCTTTGCCGCACTGGCAGCGGAGGCAGGGTTCCACGTCGACACGGTATGGACGGACGAGCGGTCCTACTTCAGCGTGCAGTACTGCACGGTGGAGGCCGGACGGAAGAGCTAGCGGACGGCATTCGACGAAGACTGTGGAACGAGCGGGCGGAGCGGCCCATCCGTATATCCCCACGGTCCGCACACTCTACTCATTCGTTTCCGTCCGCCATGGCGCATGCATTTTTCCTCGGCGTTGATACCCGCTCAAGCGAGGGGGCCGATTCCCACGAGGCCACCCACGTCCTGATTGAGAAGTCCACAAATAGCGGAGACGACGACACCGCCTACCGTCTCGACCACATTCGGCACCAGTCTGGGATTCCCTCGGCCGATGCCCTCGCCGATCACCTGCAGGGCCTCATTGCCGAGCAGCCCTACATCGGCCGCACGAGTCTCATCGTAAACCGCACCGATACGTTTGGGCAGGCGCTGGTCGACGCGTTGCGCGATCGTGGAATGGATCCCGTTGCAGCCACTCTGACCGATAGCACGGGGACCGCCGCCGGTGAGACCGACGAGATGGGGGTGCATCTTGGAGGAGTCGACCTAGTGCGGACACTTGCTGAGCTGCACCGGAACGAACAGATCACGCTGGCGGGGCACACGAGTGAAACGGCCTCCCGCTTAGCCCGCGATGTGCAGGCCCTCGCGGAACAGCTCGACGAGGCCGATGGCGACATCGAGGCCCTAGACACCTCCGCGTCGGGGCCGTCGTTCGATCCGGAGGCCACGCACCTCACCAGCGCCGCCCTCGCGGCATGGCTGGGGACCGAGCGGTCTTTTGATCCGTCGAAGCACCTGAAGGGAGCGCCTCGGACCGAGTCGTCCCGGCCCGACGGAGCTTAGTCCGCAGGCTTCCGGTCCCGTCCTGTTCGCCGTCGCGCACGAGCTCAGTCGATACGGGCAGCCGCCCTCGGAGACTGCAGTATTTCCCATTCCGACCCTCGCGTACCCACACCGTTCATGAGTCACCCCTGGCACGACATCGACGTGGGGCCCGATAGCCCTGCCGTTTTCAACTCCATCATCGAAATTCCGCAAGGGTGTAAGGTGAAGTACGAACTCGACAAGGAGAGCGGCCTGTTACGGGTGGACCGGATGCTCTACTCGTCGGTCGTCTACCCCGCCAACTACGGTTTTATCCCACGCTCCTACGCGGACGACGGGGATCCGCTCGATGTGCTCGTGCTGGCGCAGGAGGCCGTGGACCCGTTAAGCATCCTCCGCACCCGGCCCATTGGCATGATGAGCATGCTCGACGACGAGGAAGAGGATGCAAAGATCATCTGCATTCACATGGACGACCCGGCTTTCAACGACTACTGGCACATTAAGGAGCTTCCCGACCATCGGCTCCGGGAGCTCCGTCGCTTCTTTCAGGACTACAAAGCCCTGGAAGACAAAACCGTACGGGTGCAGGACTTCTTTGGGCCAGATCGGGCGAAGACCGTCGTCGACGCGTCCCTCGAGCGGTATCAAGAAAGTGTGAAGGACGGACGCATACGGGTTCCCTCGTAGGCCCGTGGATCGTCGGGAGAGGGCCTTGGGTCCATCCGTCGAAGCAGCGTCCTGCCGCACCCGCTCGGTCGCCCCTTACAGCGTAAGTCCCACCCCGGCGCTGACCGTGTTGTTTGCGCTCAGGGCGTAGTCGACGTTGACCCGGAGGACTGCCAGGGTAAAGGCCACGCCCCCCAGGGCCCGCACACGATTCGAGGCATCCTGGTCGAAACTGATGCTAGAGGTGCCGGCCTGCGTTTCAAACACATACTCCACGTCGGTCCCAAAGCGCTCGTACTGTAGACCGCCGTACAGGGTGATCGGGAGCACCGGCACGCTCTTGCTGACCTGTGCGTTCAGGGCCCATCCGGACGCGTCCACAATCTCGCTTGGGTTGTTGCTCCCCTCGCTCCCGGAGAGAGACAGGGATTGCCACGTTCCCTGCACCGCCACGTTGACGGGGGCGAGAGGGACGTACTGGCTCAGGCTGTGACGCACCGAGACGCCAACCATTGATACCGATCCATAGTCCCCGAAGTCGGTGTCGGGCAAAAAGCGCACCTGCGCGTCGGTGCCGAAGACGGTCCCGAGTCCTACCTGCGGTACCACCAACGGCGCAATGCGGGTGTCGAGCAGGCCGGACGGCAGGCCAATCTCACCAATCTTCTGACCGTTCTCGTCGAGAATGTCTGCCTGACCGGAAAAATTCTCCTCCCCGAATACGGTGGGTACATCCCTGTCGGGATAGTCGATGGTAATCGTTTGGGTGTTTCCTCCGTCCATCGTGACCTCAATCTGGTCTTCCGACAGGCCGAACGAGGTGGCCGACCCGGCCGTGAGGGCCCCCATCGCGGCGGCCCCCACGTAGATGTCGATTCCCGGGACGAGGCCGCCGCCTGCCACCTCTGCGGTGCGGAAGAGTCCGGCGTTCATGTTGGCGCCGAGGGCATCGGTCACGGGCTGCGTGTAGTTGTCGGCGTACTCGCGGCCTAAGGTGCGGAGGACATCGGCGAGTTCGTCCTGCTCTTGGGCCTGAGCGGGTGGGACGCCAATTAGCAGGACAAAAAGGAGGGCGCTGAACAGAGCGAGAGATGAGGAACGGCACATAAGGACGAAGAAACTACAGGACAAAGGCAGTGGAAGGCCGACGAAAAGTCGGCAGCCACTTACCGCGCAAGCTCTGTGCCGCAGAAGGCCCTTACGCCGACGGTTCGGCGGAGGCACGTTCCAGTCCTGTGTACGGGGCCAACCGGGTGCGGTCGTGAGGAGTCGTGAGGATGCTCACCGCGACGAGAACGGTCACGTTGGCTACGAGGCCATATACGCCCTCGTGCAGTGAAAACGGCCGCAGGTGAGGGGCCACGAGAAACAGTGTGTTTGCCCCGATGCCTGCCAGGAGTCCCCATAAGGCCCCGCTACCGGTGGCCCGTGGCCAGTAGAAGGCGGCAAAGACGAGCGGGAAGATTTGGGCCACCCCGCCGTAGGCCCCGAGTAGAAGCGTGACAATTCCGACCTCCGAAAAGGCCGCGAAGTAGTATGCCGTGGCACTGATGGCCACCACGAGGCCCCGAATCCATTGCCGCTGCCGGGTATCGCTCATTGTGCCAGTCAGCAGCGGCTTGATCCCATCGCGGAGCCCTATGGAAGCGGCCGAGTGCAAAATGGCGTCGCCCGAGGACATGGACGCGGCGAGCGCCCCCGCACATACGAGGCCCACCAGGACAGGTGAGAGTTCGATCTGTGTAAGCAGGTGGGGTACGATGGTGTCCGCCGGCGAGACATTCGGAAAGGCGAGGACACCTGCAAAGCCAATCAGCAGGATGGGGACGAGGAAGAGTTGGAAGGTGGGGTAGAGGACCACTGTCAGCTTGAGTGTGCGGTCGCTGCGGGCCGTGAAGGCGCGCATGAAGAGGTGCGGCCACATCGAGAACCCAACGGCCGACACGATGACCGCCGAGCTGTACCCGCCCCAACTCCAGGTCGAGCCGTCTGCCGCCAGTCCCGGCGCTTTAAGCATCGCCTCCTTGCCGCTCGCCGCGATGGCCTCGAACATGGGCCGAATGCCCCCGTGCAGCGCCTCCGGCAGGTAGAGGCCCAGGAACCACGCGACGGCCATCATGAAGAGCCCCTGCACCGTGTTCGTCCACCCAATGGCCATCATGCCACTGGCGAACACGTAGATCAGCACCACGCCGTAGGCCACCAGCGCCCCGAGCCACTGCGGCACGACCCCCTCCGAGATGGTTTCCAGCAACAGGCCTGCCCCCTTCATCTGCAGCGTGAGGTAGGGCACGAACGCGACCACGCTCAGCACCGCCAGTACCACCGAGAGCGTACGGCTGTCGTACCGGTGGGACAGCATCTCCGCCTGCGTCACAAAGCCGAGTTCTTCGCCGACCTGTCGGGCCCGCGGGCCCAAGAAGTAGAACGGCACCATGCCCACCGTCCCGTACGCGATGATGTAGAAGGCCGCCGCGCCCCGCGAGTAGGCCCAGCCGGGCGCGCCCAGGAAGGCGAACGACGAAAAAACCGAGGCGCCGAGCACGAAGTAGAGCACCACCACTCCCAGTGTCCGATCGCCCGCCACGTAGCCCGTCACGCTCTTCGATACCGTGTGCCCCGACCATACGCCCAGCCCCAACACCAGGACGAGATACAGACCGCAGACGAGAAGGAGAACGGCCCACTCTGGCATCAGCGAGCGCGTATGCAGTCGGGAGAGCGTTGGCGAAGGGCGCTACGCCGGGCCGCTGGGCGTGTCCGCGTGATACAGGAATACCAGTGCTACGAGCATCACAACGAGCCAACTTGCAACCCAGGCAAACGACAGCGGTAGACCCAAAAGGTACGGCCGGATGCCACTAACGAAGGGATACACCGGCCAGATCAGTGCGAGCCCTGAAGTAACCGTCACTCCCAGGAAGACGAGGAGGGATCCGCGGCGGTCGTCTGACTGGAGACCGGGAACGACAAGGCCTTGAGGGAAGTCGTCGTCGGAATCGGACACGGAGCAGTGGGGCTACCGGATTGGGGCCGAGAGACTACGGGTTTTGAACAGCGTCCTCATCGTACGCCATGGTCATCCGCTCCGCGTTCAGGCTTGTCGTCGTGGCCTTGGCGGACCGGTCAGTTTGGGGCGGGGGCGCGTCCAGTGCGGAAGCGGAGCCGGAGTGATGCGGGTTTCCGCCAGTGCGGCAGGAGTAGAAGATGGAGGCAGCCAGAAGCAACACCGCGGCGGTGCCGAGGAGGCCAAAGGTGCCGGCGAGAAGGGGGCGCTTCATGGATGAACCGTTTAGGGCTGTGATACGGACGGTGGCGTAAAGCGGATGGCTGGGTCCAGCGCAATCAACAACGTAAGGTCTCAACTACCATTCAGAGTGGCAAGGGATCGTGTGCAATTCTCCCGTCAATTGGAGTGGAGAAGACTTTTGCGGGCGTTGGGGAGAGGTCCCGTGCAGGGTTAGACGTGGTGGGCTCTGGGAAGAAATCGAATCCTGGATCAAGACAACTAGAATGGTACGTCTTCGTCCGGTGCGGCCTGCACATCCGGCTCGTGCTCGGTCTGTTGAATCTCAATGCCCTCGGCCGAGAATCCGAACAGATCCTCCGGCGAGAAGACGAGGCGAAAGTCGTGCTCGTCGAAAAACGGCTCGAACTTTTTCGCAAACTCGTCGAGCCGCTTCAGGTAGTAGGCCGTGTTTTCGTCCGGGTCGGCTGGATCCCAGTCGTCGGCCCGCTTGCAGTGCTTGAAGGCCGTCACGTTCGCGTCGTCGCCGGTGATGTAGTACGAGATGCGGTCGCCCTTCCGCACCGGCTGCCCGGTCTCCTCGGCCTTTTCCTTTGCCAACTCGTAGGCCGCAGCACGCGGGCGATTGCCCTCCGTCACGTCCGTCTCGTACTGCTCAATCGTATCTTTCAGGCTCTCCGTGCGGGCAAAGCTCTCGGCACTCTCCCAGTCGTGCTCGATAATTTTTGTGCGCGTATCTACGTAGAGGTCATGCAGGCCCGCCACGTCGTGCTCCAGCAGGCGGCGGATGGCCTGCCGTACGAAGTGGCGCCCGAACGCCTCATTGGAGCGGGAGATGAGGGACGAGCCCTTGAACTTGAGGTCGTCGTCGTAGGTGAGAAGGGCGTAGTTCTTCTTCTTATACGAGAGCATCTTCTTGAACCGTCCGTCGAAGCCCACCCGGATGCCTTCGGGCATGGCCTCCGTGAGGCCCACCGTAAAGTCGATTTCGTCTTGCTCGCCCCGAATTCGGGCCGGCGGCACGAACAACACGCCGTCGGTGTCGACCTCAATCACCGTGCCTCCCCGGTCGCGAATTTCGTCGATCAGTTCGCGTAGGATTTGTTGTCCCGTACGGGCCACCCGGTCGGCCTCCTCGAAGTCGTTGAAGGCAGAGAGGGAAAACCCTAACACCCCGTAAAAGCTGTTAATCAAAACTTTATATGATGACTGCCGGGCGTCGAGTTCGCTCCGAACTTCCTCGTCCTCGGCCGCCTTCATGTCTTGCTTCGTTTGGAGGCGCAGGTCCGTGAGCCGTTCCAAGAGCTGGGGAAAGAGGTCGATCTCGTCCCCGGACGGCTGTACGTCGTAGTTCAGCATGATGGACGGGTACAGGCTCTCCACGTCGGCGTAGACGATGGGACCCATCACGCCGGTGCGAAAAATGTCGGTGTAGCCGCCCATTGACTGGCTCCCCCATTCGCTGCGGGGCAGGGCATGGCGCCGCCGCAGATACTCGCGCACGAACAGGCTCTCGATTTTGGCCGCCGGCCCGCGCCGCGCCGAGGAGCCGTAGGTCATGGGGAGCATCTGGGCCAGGTAGAAGGTGGAGCCGGACAGGTGGCCGGCGAGACGCTTCGTCTCGATCACGTCGTCGAGCGCGTAGTCGAGCAATGTCGCCCGGTCCTCCCGCCACGCGGTCGAAATCTCCGTCCCTTCGATGTAGGTGCGCTCCTCCGGCGCCAGGTCAAAGTAGCGCGCCGCCGTTTTGAGGCTATAGTCCGGCAGGTCGCGGCTGAAGACGTCGAACGACATCACCTGGAAGTAGGTGTCGATGACGTGGCGGCCCACGATGTCGACCGCCGGGTAGTCTACGGTCCGCTCCGCGAAGCGCATGCTGGAGTCGTACGTGCGGGGCGTAGATCCGTCGCGCCCGATTGCGAAGTCGACGTCGTGCAGGTCGCAGCGATCGAGCAGATACGCAATGTCGAATTCGAAGATGTTGTGGCCCTCGATAACGTCGGGGTCGCGGTCCCGGAGCACGTACACCAGTTCCTCCAGCAGTGTCGCCTCGTCGATGCCATCGCGGAGGTGGAGCACCTCGTCCCAGCCGCGGTTGTCGGAGAGGGCGACGATGATGATTTTGTCCTCGGGCCGGTCGGCGTTGGGGAAGCCGCCCTCGGCGTAGACTTCGATGTCGAGCTGCAGGCGGTGCAGATCATCGAGCGTCATGTCGAGAAGACAGGTGCGCCCCGTCTGCAGGAGATACTGCTGGACCGGCGAGCCGGCCCGATACATCTCGTCGGGCCAACTCTCATCGCTGTCGGTGCGCCGCTCGACCTGCCGCACAGCGTCCCAGTACGCACCCCAGGTGCGGAAGGCTGCGAGGTGGCGGTAGAAGTTTTTGCCCTCCATGGTTTTGCACCAGAAGTCGCGGTCGAGCCCGCTTAGAAGACTCGCGTCGGAGAGGAAGAAGAAAGGAAAGAAGCTCTCCTCGTGCTCGACGACCGCGGAAAAGTCCTCCGTCCGCTGGTAGAGCCGTACGCGGGCGGGTTCGCTGGAGGGCCGGTCCATCATCGGGTGCACGTCCACAATGCGGGGCATGGGATCGGCCCCGAAGAGCGCCACGTCGGCCAGGGGGCGGTCGTCCGTAGTGGCCGCGGTCGGCTCCACGGCCGGAGAGGGGGAAGGCATCGGCAGTCGAAGAAACTGTCGTGAAGAGCGGAGGGGTGACAAACGGAGCGGGGCGTGGGATGTGCCGGATTGCCGCACAATTCCTTTGGGATTTGGGGCCGCAGCCCGTACGTTCTACGCGGCGAAGGCACCATACTCTCCGGAACGGTTGCTCTTTGATCGCGGCATGCCCACGCTTACCGCCAGCCAGGTGGGCCACTCGTTTGGTCGCCTGCGGCTCTTTTCCGATCTCTCCGTGTCCCTCCATAAGGGCGAAAGCTTGGCGGTGACCGGGGCCAACGGGGCTGGCAAGTCGACCCTGCTTCGCATCTTTGCGGGGGTGCTCCGGCCGCGCCAGGGCACGGTCACGCTCCGCGTTGGGGACGAGCCGGTGCCGAAGGAAGAGCATCCGCTACGGGCCGGACTCGTGGCGCCTGCGGTCGGTATCTACGAGGAACTCACGGCCCGCGAAACCCTCCGTTTTCTCGCCCGCGCTCGTCGACTAGAAAGTGTAGAGTCCCGCATTGAGAGGGTGCTTGGCACGGTCGGGCTCACGGATCGGGCGGACGATCCGGTGGGCACGTACTCTTCCGGCATGCAGCAGCGAGTGAAATACGCGGCAGCCCTGCTTCCGCGTCCGCCTCTGCTGCTGCTCGATGAACCCTCGGCCAATCTCGACGCGGCGGGGCGCGACATGGTGGCTTCCATCGTGGACACGCAGCGTGCCGGCGACCGCTTACTCGTGGTGGCCACCAACCGCCCCGACGAGGCGGACCGTCACGACCGGGTTCTCCGTATCGAAGACCACCGGTGAGATGGTCCTGTTTCGCGGCCCGAAGGACTGTGCTTTGGGTCCGGCCTCCAGTCTGTTTTGTATGCTTGATCGTCCCAATGGCCCACGACACCACCGAGATCTACGTTCGCGACCTGTCCCAGGAGGCCGCCGTCGACTGGCTACGGGAGGTCTTCGAAGGCCTGGAGCAGGTGCAGGAGCGGCCCATCGTCACGTATGAGGGGACGCACGCCGATGCGACCGTTCCAATCCAGATTACCGAGCACGTGCGAAATGGGCCGTACACGAGCCTATGGTTCAATGCGCCCGATCTGCCCTGGGCTTCGGCGCAGGCCTGCGCCCGGGCCGCCCACGAGGCCCTCGGGGCGGAGGTGCTGTGCTACCTCGACCAGCCGGAGAAGCCCTGGATGGTGCTTCGGGTGGCCGATGGGGAAGCGACACAGGTTGACGAACGAGAGTTGGAGGGGCCCTAGCGACTGGAGGAATCGGCCGCCGTGCTGCGTGGACGGATCTCAATGTTGCCCGAATAGGATTCGAGGTCGAGGCGCGGACCGCCTCCATTGTAGGCGGTTTCGTCTTCGTTTGTCGCCGAGGAGGGACCAAATATGTCGTCCACCACCACATCGGCATCCGTTAGCTCGGTCGCAAGGGTGAAGCCCGTATCGACCGGCAAGACAAATCGGAGGGGACCCGAATAGGTCTCCGCCGCGCTTTCCGACGTGAATGCCGCGAAGTCCACCGTGACAGTCCCGCTATAGGTCTCGAGGTCAATGCCGCCCCGGAGCCCCGCGACCCGGGCCGTGTCCCGATACGTTTCAAGCGTGACCATGCCCTCTACATCCCGGATCGATACCTCACCCTCGTAACTACTGACACTTACGTCCGCGCGCACCCCGGAGACCGAGATCTGTGAAGATTGGTCGTCGATGTCCAAACGGGCCGTTTTGGGCATCACGACCCGGTAGTGCCCGGCGGGCTCCCGGGTGCCTTCGGGCGAGATCGTGAGCACCCCGGGAATTCGGATCGACCACGAACTGCCATTCCCAAACGAGATCGCCTCTTCGGAGCGGTCGATGTCGGGCATGGAGTACACCGCGGAGTCTCCCTCAGCGGGCGCAAACCGCACCTCGTAGGCCACCTGCGCCCGATCCCAGGTGGTCACGTCGATGCTGCCCCTGGTATTTTCGATTTCGACCCGTCCGGTTGGGCTCAAGGCCACCGTGTCGCTCTGCACCGTAGGTGCCGATCTCGACTGCGCATGGGTATCTTTCGGGGGGAAGAGGCTCAAAAGGAGGGCAAGTCCACCGATCCAGCAGACGGTCACGCGAGGCATCGTGAACGATCAGTCACGGAAGGAGGCACTGAAGCGTATACCTCTATCTACCGAACGGAGTGGCTGGATGCAAGGACGATGCTTCGCCTGTCCTCAGGGGACGGAGTGGTACGACCGGGGGAGAGAGAACGCTCAGCGCGAATGGAGCGTGAAATCGCCGTCGCTCGATTCGAGTCGAATCTCAGGACCGCCGCCGTTCACGTCGCCCCGGTAGTTGACCTCATCGTCGTCCTCGTCTTCGAGGCGGATCCGGCGCAGATCAAAGTCCGATCGCAGATCAGCGTCGTCATCGAAGTCTGTGGTGAGGTCGAACCCCGCGTCGGGAGGCACAGTCAGCGTCAGGTTCCCGTCGTGCGTGTCCACAAGTACGTCGTCGGGCAGGGTCGCAAACGCCATCGAGGCATTGCCGTCGTGTGACTCGAATCGGACACCCCCGTTGAGACCCTCACCGATGAGCTCTCCGTCGTGCGTGTCTACGGACAAGCGACCTGTAATCTGGCGGAGCTCCATGCGGCCCTCATGGGTCTCGAGCGTCACATCGCCCGACTGGTTGCTAATCAAGATGGAGCTCTCGTGGGCGTCTATCGTCACGCCGCCGCGCTGTTCGGCGATGGAGATGGGACCTTCGTGGCTGTCAATCCGGAGGGGGCCGGCATGGCCGGTCACGTCGATACGAGACTCGTGGTCGTCGATGGTGAGGGTTGCGGTGCGGGGCATGGTGATCGTATAATGCACCGCGGGAATGTTGATGCCGCCCCAACGGAAGCCGTCCTCGTCGAAGCCGAAGACGACCGATTCGTCGTCGCCGTCGTCATGGCTAGTCGCGAGGCGAAGGTGATCCGCGGTCGTGCGGGTGCGAATGGTTACCTTTTCGGCGCCGGGGTCCTCGTCGGTGGACATGATTTCGGCTTCGAACCGCACCTGGTCGCGGTCCCACGTGGTGATTGTGATGCTGCCCTCGTGATTGTCTACGGTCACCTCGCCTTCGGTCGCGAGGGGGATCGTATCGCCCACCGTGCGGGCTGGGGATTGTGCGTGAGCGATGGGGGCGAGGGCCAGGCCGAAAAGTGCGACGACTAGTGGAGAGAGCAGGAGGGAAGCGGGGCGGAGCATGGGGGAGCGAAGGGATGGGCAACGGGAGGCAGTGGGAGGCCGAGGGAATTCTCAGTCGTCATCACACCAGACAGGCCTATCAAAGAATCCGTTGCATCCCCCTCGGCTTGCCCCCAGGAATCAAGGCTGAGGGCTACACGTGCTCCTCCGCGTGGTACGACGACCGCGTGAGCGGACTGCTCTCAACGTGCTCGATACCCTTTTCTTCGCCGACCTGCTTGTACCAGTCGAATACCTCGGGCTCCACCCATTCCTCGACCGGCAGATGTTGCTCGGTGGGCTGCATGTACTGACCGATCGTCATCACGTCGAGCCCAATCTCCACGAAGTCGTCCATAATCTCCAGGACCTCTTCTTTCGTTTCGCCGAGGCCCACCATGATGCCGCTCTTGGTGCGTAGGCCCTCCTCCTTGGCCCACTGCAGCACCTTCAAGGACCGCTCGTAGTCGGCCTGGGGCCGGACGCGGCGGTAGAGGCTGGGTACCGTTTCCACATTGTGGTTAAAGATGTCGGGTTCGGCCTCGAAGACGATGTCGCACGCCTCGCGGATGCCGCGGAAGTCGGGGGTGAGCACCTCGCAGGTGGCCCCGAGGTCGTGCACCCGCTCGATCACCTCTGCGAAGATGGGGGCGCCGCCATCTTCGCGTTCGTCGCGGTTCACGCTGGTGATGACGGCGTGGTCAAGGTCCATCTTCTCGACGGCCTCGGCCACCCGCCGCGGCTCGTCCCAGTCCAACCCATCGTCCGGGCGGCCCGTCTTGACGGCGCAGAAGCCGCAGGAGCGCGTGCATACATCGCCCAGAATCATGAACGTGGCCGTGCCGCGGCTCCAGCACTCGCCCATGTTCGGGCAGTTGGCACTCTCGCAGACGGTGTGCAGGTCGTGGTCGTCCACCGTCTCCCGCACATCTTTGTACGTGTCGCCCTGCGGAAGCGAGACGCGGAGCCATTCGGGCCGTTGGCCACGTTTGTTTTTGTTGGTGTTCTCCACCACCGGCAGCTCGACGAAGCCGGGATCACCGTCGCCCGAGGGGCCAATCGGATCGGGCTCTACGGCACCCAGGTCGGTCTCACCGGGCAGGGTGGGTTCGTTCTCGGAAGACTCCGTGTCGCGGGTCTTGGGAGTGGACATATGCAATAGAAACAGGATCAATCAGCCGGCTGTGGGGCCGGAGGCGTGGCCCGGGAGCACCGGCACGAAAACACGGATGGACGGGTACGAAGGATGCCCTCGGCCGTTCCTCTGAGTGCGGACGCGAGTTCGGCGCCTGGGTTGGGGGTAAGGCCCTAGCTGCTATCGGCCCGATCTGTCTCTAAGAGACCAAAGTAGAGCATGTCCACGAGGATGTCCTCGTTCTTACGATGGCGGCGGAGCCGGCCCTCCTGCATGAAGCCTGCCTTTTGAAGCACCCGCACCGACGCGTTGTTGCCCACCATCACCTCTGCCGTGAGCCGCACCACCTGGAGCTTCGCGAAGGCGTACGTCGCGAACCGGCGCACCGCCTCGGTGGTAATTCCCCGGTTCCAGTACGGGGTGGCGAGCCAGTACCCGACATTGGTGCGGTGAGAAGAGCCCACGTCGAAATTTCCCGCCCCCACGGCGCCAATGAGCCTTCCGTCGGGATCCCGGATTGCGAAGGTGGTTTCGACGGGCTGCTGCCGACGATGTGACACGCGTTCCTCGATCCACGCCTCGGCGTCCTGCTCTGTGTAGGGAAAGGGAATGCTCAGAGTGTTGCGTGCAATCGCCGGCGCTTGGAGATGCTCCACGAGGGCTTCTTGATCCCGCCATTTAACGCCCGAAAGAAAAAACCCATCGGCAAGAGGAAGCGAAGGCATGGTCGGAACTGGGGCAGAGAAGAGGACGACACCATCTTGATGTGGAGCGGGCAAAGCACTCACTCCGGTGATGGTGTCTTGAAAAGGAGTGATTGATTCGCGAGACTATGGGTCCGGCTGTGTCGTCGGCGGGCCTTGCGCCACACTCTTCTTTTATTCCAGACCGCTTCGCTCCTGTGCCGTTTCGTCGCCTTCTGCTGGTCCTTCCACTGCTACTGGTCGGCTGCTCGTCCGGACCCACCGCTGACCTCGTCCTGACGGATGGAAAGATCGTTACGCTTGACAACGATCACGGAACGGTCGAGGCTCTCGCCGCGGCGGGCGACACCATTCTCGCTGTGGGAAGCAGTGCGGAGGTCGAGGCGCACACCGGACCGGAGACGCGCGTGATTGACCTGGAGGGGCGCCTCGCGATCCCAGGGTTCATTGAGGGGCACGGCCATTTTATGGGCATGGGGGCGGCGCAGATGCAGGTGAGCCTGTTGGGCACTGACTCGTGGGCTCAGGTTGTGACCAAGGTCGACTCGGCAGCCGCCGCGACGACGGCGGGATGGGTGGAAGGGCGCGGCTGGCACCAGGAGAAGTGGGGTGCGACGCCCGAGCGCATGGTTCGCGGCTTTCCTACGAACGCGCAACTCAATGAGGTCGCTCCCGAGACACCAGTCTACCTGACCCATGCCAGCGGCCACGCCGCCATCGCCAACGACGCGGCCCTTGACGCGGCCGGTATTGGGCCAGATACCCCCGACCCGGACGGCGGAACCATCGTGCGGGACGCGCAGGGGCGGGCCACCGGCGTCCTGTTGGAGACGGCCGAGGGGCTAGTAAAAACTGCCATCGAGGCATCACGCAGCGACATGAGTGCCGCGGACCGCCGCGCCCGTCGTCGCAAGCAGGTGCGTCTTGCCGCGCAAGCGGCGCTCGCGAACGGCGTCACGAGCTTCCAGGATCAGGGCGCTTCGTTCGAGACCATCGAATTGTACCGCACAATGGCCGAAAACGACGAGCTCGGCATCCGGATGTACGCGATGGTGTCACAGAACGAGGTGACGTCCAAGACCCGGGACCGCCTCGCAGCGATCCGGACGGTGGGGGCCGCCGACCAGCACCTAACGGTCCGCGCCATCGGGGAGGTGACGGTGGATGGGGCCCTCGGGTCCCGGAGTGCCTGGATGCTCGAGCCTTACGACGACGCTCCGGACGACACGGGCATCAACGTCACGTCGATGGATCGCGTCCGCGAGATGGCGGAGATTGCACTCGAAGAAGACTACCAGTTCGCCGTCCACGCCATTGGCGATCGGGCCAACCGCGAGAGCCTTGACCTTTTTGCTTCGCTCTTTGGCCAACAAGACGTCGACGGCGAGGCACTCCGATGGCGGATTGAGCACGCTCAGCACCTACACCCGGACGACATCCTGCGCTTCGCCGACCTCGGCGCCATTGCCTCCATGCAGGCCATTCACGCCTGCTCCGATGCCCCGTACAACTACCAGCGGCTCGGCGCCGAGCGTGTACGAGAGGGGGCGTACCCCTGGAAGACGCTGTGGGAAGACGGGGTGGTAGTAGGCAACGGCACCGACGTGCCCGTCGAAAAGATCGACCCGCTGGCCAGCTACCACTGTACGGTGACGCGACAGGTCCCCGGCACCGACACCACGTTCACGTCCAGCGAAACCCTCAGTCGTCGCCGCGCGCTCCTGTCCTACACGGCCAACAACGCTCACATGGCGTTTGAGGAAAACACGAAAGGCACGCTAACGCCCGGCAAGCTCGCCGATATTGCGGTCCTATCTCGCGACATCCTCACGGTGCCGACCGATGAAATTACGGACACCGAGGTAGTCCACACGATTTTGGGCGGCGAGGTGGTCTACACGAGGGAGTGATTTTCCATCCCGCCCCCGAAACGCCACCACCGCTGGCGAATTCATTTGCTCGCACTGATTGCTCCTTTTTCTTCCTCCCATCCCGACGCCCATGGAAGCGGTTTCTCCAAATTCGGTTCGTCCTGATCAGGTCAAACGGCTCCTCTCAGAGCATATGCTCACGAAGGGCATGATGCCTATGGTGCTAGACATGGAGGCGAGCCAGGGCGTTCGGCTGCACGACAAGAAAAGCGGCCGCTCGCTCATCGACCTGTTTGGCTTTTATGCCTCCAATCCCCTTGGCATGAACCATCCGAAGATGACCGGGGACGAGGGGTTCCTGGAGCGGCTGATGGACGCGGCGCTTAACAAGGTGACCAACTCCGACGTCATGACCGGGCATATGGCGCGGTTTGTGGACACCTTCGACCGAGTAGGGATTCCCGAGTATCTTCCGTACACGTTCTTTATTTCTGGGGGGGCGCTGGCGGTGGAAAATGCGCTCAAGACGGCCTTCGACTGGAAGGTGCGCAAGAACCACGAAAAGGGCTATCGGCGCGAGGTGGGGCATCAGGTGCTGCACCTGGATCAGGCCTTTCACGGCCGCACCGGCTACACCATGTCGCTCACCAACACGGCCGACCCGCGGAAGACGATGTACTTCCCGAAGTTTGACTGGCCACGGATCACCAATCCGAAGGTGCACTTTCCGCTCGATGGCGACGAGGTGGAGCGCGTGGCGGTCGAGGAGCAGAGGGCCCTCACCCAGGCCAAGCGGCACTTCCACGAGCGTGAAGATCAAATCGCCGCGGTCATCCTGGAGCCGATTCAGGGCGAGGGGGGCGACAATCACTTCCGGCCGGCCTTCCTGAAGCGCCTGAAGAATCTGGCCCATGAGAACGATGCCCTGCTGATCTTCGACGAGGTGCAGAGCGGCGTGGGCATCACGGGACACTTCTGGGCGCACCAGGCCCTTGGCGTGAAGCCCGACATCATGGCGTTCGGGAAGAAGTCGCAGGTGTGCGGCATCCTGGCGGGGAAGAAGCTCGATGAAGTGGACGGGCACGTGTTCGAAACCCCAAGCCGTATCAACTCGACCTGGGGCGGCAACATTGTCGACATGGTCCGCTTCGACCGCATTCTCGAAATCATGGAAGATGATCATCTCGTGGAGCATGCGGGCCGGGTGGGGGAGCACCTCCAGCATCGCCTTCACGAGCTGACGGAGCACTTCCCGGCCGTGACCAACGTGCGGGGCGAGGGACTCATGACGGCCTTTACGCTGCCGAGCACCGAGTACCGCGACCACGTGACGCAGCAGACGTACGAGGAGGGGGCCATCATCCTTGGGTGTGGCGAGCGCTCCATCCGTTTCCGAACGCCGCTCACGATTACCGAGGAGGAGGTAGACGAGGGCGTGGCCTGCATCCGCCGGGCGCTGGAGACGGTGGCGGCGGAGCATGGCCCACAAGCCGACGAGACACGGGCCTACGTCCAGTAGGGCACTTCGGGGTCGAGCGTGCCGGGACGAAAGGTCTACTTCGGGGCCCTGAATGGGGGGCCCGACAACGCTATTCTTCGCGCTCACCGGCCGCCATCAGCTCGCGGGCGCTCTTGAGGGCGGCGTCGGTGATGTCCGCGCCGCTAATGAGAGAAGCCACCTGCGTGGCCTGCTCGTCCTCGTCGAGCCGGTGGATCGTGGTCTTCGTGGTGCCGTCCTCCACGATCTTCTCGACCTTGTAGTGTCGGTCACCGAGCGCCGCGATCTGGGGGAGGTGCGTGATCGTGATGATCTGGTGGTAGCGGGCGAGGTCGTGCATGCTCTCGCCCACGCGGCGGGCCATGTTGCCGGAAATGCCCACGTCGATCTCGTCGAACACGAGGATGGGCAGGCGCTCGCTCTTGGCGAGAATCGTCTTGAGCGCGAGCATGATGCGGCTGATCTCGCCGCCGGAGGCGACCTCCGTGAGCGGGCGCGGGGAGACGCCGACGTTGGTGGAGATGTAAAATTCGACCTGATCCACGCCCTTCTGGAACGCCCGGTAGGAGACGTCCTCGTCCTCCGGTTGAATCCAACCGTCGGATTCCTCCTGGCGCGTAAATCGCACCTCGAACTGGCTGTCCGGCATGCCAAGGGTGGCCAGTTCATCGAGAATGGCGTCCTCGATACGGGTGGCCACCTCGCGGCGCTTCTGCGAGAGGCGCTGGGCCACGTCGGTCAGCTCGGCCTTCGCCTCCCCAATCTGCGCGTCCAGGCGCTCCAGATTGCCTTCGAAGTCCTGGGCCAGTTCGTACTTCTCACCGATCTCGCGCCGATGCTCCAGGACGGCTTCTAGTGTGCCCCCGTACTTGCGCTTCAGCTTTTCGAGTTCGGTGGTGCGTTCGCGAATTTCTTGGAGCCGCTCCGGGTCGAACTCGACGTGGGCGTTGTAGTCCTGCAGGAAGTTGGCCAGCTCGCTGACGATGATGCGGGCGGACTCGATCTCGTCGACGTGCTCCTCGAACGCGTCGTCGATGCGGGCAAGGTCTTGGAGGTCGTTGCGCGAGACGACGAGCTGATCGTGCAGCGCTTCGTCGCTCGCAAAGAGACGCTCATACAGCTCCTTGGTGGAGGCGTAGAGGTGTTCGGCATTTTCGAGGACGCGCTGCTCGGCGCGGAGCTCTTCTTCCTCGCCGGGCTGGGGATCCACCTCGTCGATCTCCTCGATCTGAAACTCGTAGAGCTCTTTTTTCTGCTGCAACTCCCGCTCTCGGGCGGCCAATTCTTCACGTTCTTCTACCAGCTCGGCCACGCGGTCGCGCTTCTCCTGGTAGTGATCCACGAGCCCGCTGAGCCCGCCGAAGCTGTCGAGGAGCCGGAGGTGGGTCTCGGTGTGGAGAAGGCTCTGGTGCTCGTGCTGGCCGTGCAGGTCGATGAGCTCCGCGGCCACGGCCCGCATCACGTCGAGCGTGGCAGGAGTGTCGTTCACGAAGCCACGACTGCCGCGGTCCGTGATACGGCGGCGCAGGATGACGCGGGGGAGGGGGGTGGTGTCGATCGCGTTTTCCTCCAGGACTGTGCGGATGCGTTCGGTATCCGCGTCGTCGAAAATGCCCTCCACCACGGCTTTCGAGGCTCCCTCGCGCACCACGTCGGTATTGGCCCGCTCCCCCAGAATCATGCTCAGGGCCCCGATCAGGATGGACTTGCCCGCCCCGGTGGCGCCGGTGATGATGTTCAGCCCACTGCCGAACTCCATCTCCAGCTCCTCGATCAGGGCGTAATCCCGAACGGACAGCGACTGCAGCATTTCGGATTTTGGGCTTTAGAGTTTGGATTCCGCCCAGAAGTGAGGGGCGGCCAAAATCCAATCTCGAGGATCTACGGAAGGAAGACCACCGACGGCCGAGGGCAGTAGGTTCGGAGAGACCGGCACCGGTCCGTCGGCCGCGGTCCTCACATTAGGAGACGAGCGACCAGCCGCCCTGGTTGATTTTCTTCTTGGCGTACTTCCACTTCATCTCCGTGGTTTCGCCGCTGGCGTTGTTGCGGACCGTCACGTACTCGTTGCGGCCCGGCTCGTCGGCCACCGTGACGGGCTGTTTCTCCTGCGTCGTGGGGTCGCGCTCGGCGGCCTCGCCCTGCTGCCCCTCGCCCTGGCCGTCGGCGTCGATGCTGTAGTCGGGCTGGGCAGAATCGTGTTGCGTCTGGGCCCGGCGCTGGCTGAGGCGGCCCTTCGGCCCTTCGCCCTCCGTCTGTACCTCGTCGTCGACCACCGGCCCGGCGCGGAAGACGAGGGAGACAACCTCCTGGCCAATCTCCGCCATCATCTCCGAGAAGAGGTCGAACGCCTCCATTTTGTACTCGACCACCGGGTCCTTGCGTCCGAACGAGCGCAGCCCGATGCCTTCTTTCAGCTCGTCGAGCTCGCGGAGGTGGTCGGTCCACTTCTCGTCGATCGTCTGGAGCATGGCGGTCCGCTCCAGGGCCTCGTTGATCTCCTGCCCGTTCGTTTCGAGGGCTTCATCCACGTCGGCCACGGCGCGCACCACGTCCTGTCCGTCGGTGAAGTCTACGAAGACCTGCTCGATCATCTCGTCGCCGCGTTCCCGCTTCAGGTCGCTCAGCGTCTGGTAGAACGGTTGCGCGATGTTCGTGCGCTTCTGCTTGTAGTAGTCGGTTGCCACGTCGTACACATGCTCTACCACCCCGTCTTCGCCGAGTTCGACGAACCGATCGCGGTCCATCTCCAGATCAAACGCGAGGGTGCGGAGGAGGTCTTCCCGTAGGCCCGCGAGGTTTCCTTGTCCGTAGTGGCGCTCCACCACTGCCTCAATGTATTCGTGCAGCATGTTGAGGACCTGGCCGTGGAACCGCTCGCCTGTGAGCGCCTCGCGACGGCGCTTGTAGATGACCTCGCGCTGTGAGTTGAGCACGTCGTCGTACTCCAGCTGGCGCTTCCGGATGGCAAAGTTGTTCTGCTCTACCTTCGACTGCGCCCGCTTAATGCTCTTGTTGATCCACGGGTGCGTAATCACTTCGCCCTCCTCGATGCCCATGCTGTCCATGACCTTCGCCACACGGTCGGAGCCGAAGAGGCGCATCAGGTCGTCTTCGAGGGAGACGTAGAACTGGCTCTCCCCAGGATCGCCCTGGCGCCCGGCACGGCCCCGAAGCTGCAGGTCGATGCGGCGGCTCTCATGGCGCTCGGAGCCGATGATGGCGAGCCCGCCGAGGTCTCGTACCTCGTCGCTGATCTGAATGTCGGTTCCGCGACCGGCCATGTTGGTCGCAATCGTCACCGAGCCCTTCTGCCCGGCCTCAGCCACGATCTGAGCCTCCTGCTTGGCCCGGTCCTGCTTGGCGTTGAGCACATTGTGGGGGATGCCCTCGCGCTCCAGCATGCGACTTAGCGTCTCGGACACCTCCACCGAGGCCGACCCGACCAGCACCGGCTGGCCGCGCTTGTTGTACTCCTTCACCTTCTCGACGACCGCGTTGTACTTCTCGCGCTTCGTCTGGAAGACCAGGTCGTCCTTGTCTTCTCGTCGCACCGGCTCGTGGGTAGGTACGACCACCACGTCCAGGTCGTAGATCTCATTGAACTCTTCCGACTCCGTCTCTGCCGTTCCGGTCATCCCGGACAGCTTGTCGTACATGCGGAAGTAGTTCTGGAGCGTAATGGAAGCGTAGGTCTGGGTGGCGTTCTGGATCTCAACCTCCTCCTTCGCCTCCAGCGCCTCGTGAAGCCCCTCCGAGTAGCGGCGTCCCTCCATCACCCGGCCGGTGTGCTCATCCACAATCTGCACCTTGCCCTCCTGCACAATGTACTCGGTGTCGCGCTCGTACAGGGTGAATGCCTTCAAGAGTTGCTCAATGGCGTGCACGCGCTCGGCCCGCTCGGAATAGGTGTTGTAGACCTCGCGCTTCTTCTCCTGGAGCTCCTTTTCGAGCTCCCGCTTGTCGTTCATGTACTTGGTCTCACGCTTCTCCTTCGAGAGACCGTCCTGCTCCTGCAGGTCCTTTTCGAGCGCGTCGATCTTTTCCTGGTACTCGTCCTCCACCTCGGCAATCTCGTCGCCAATGACGGGAAGCACGAACAGGTCTGGCGTCTCGCCCATGACCTTCGCGATATACTCCTGGCCCTTTTCCGTCATCTCTACGGTTTGCTTCTTCTCGTCGACCGAGAAGTAGAGCTCCTCGTCGACGAATGGCATGCGCTTGGCGTTCTCCTGCAGGTAGAAGTTCTCGGTCTTCTGCCGCAGGCGCTCCATGCCAGGTTCGTTGAGGAGCTTCTGGAGCTGTCGGTTCTTGGGATAGCCCCGCGAGGCGCGGAAGAGCGCGAGGCCAGCTTCGTCTTCGAACTCCTGGGCGCGCTGCGTATCGCCCTCCTCTTCGGCCTCCTCCTTCTTCTCCAGAAGCTCTCGCGTGTCCTTCACGAGCGAGCGCACGAGGCGGCGCTGGGCCTCCACGAGCTGCTCCACCGGGTCGCGCAGCTCGCGGTACTCGTCGTTCTCCTGGTCGGGCACCGGGCCGCTAATGATGAGCGGCGTGCGGGCCTCGTCGATGAGAACAGAGTCGATCTCGTCGATAATGGCGTAGTGGTGGCCCCGCTGCATGAGCTGCTCGGGGCGGACGACGAACGAGTTGTCACGGAGGTAATCGAAGCCGATCTCGTTGTTGGTGCCGTAGGTGATGTCGGCCTCGTAGGCCTCTTTGCGGCCCTCCGTGTGCGGGTCGTGGCGGTTGATGCAGGCGACCGAAAGGCCGTGAAACTCGTAGATGGGACCCATCCACTCCGTGTCACGCTCGGCGAGGTAGGGGTTGACCGTCACGAGGTGGCAGCCCCGGCCCGTGAGGGCGTTCAGGTACAGGGGCATGACGGCGGCTAGGGTCTTTCCTTCGCCGGTCTTCATCTCGGCGATGCGGCCCTGATGCAGCACGATGGCCCCGAGCAGCTGGACGTCGTAGGGCACCATGTCCCACTCGATCTTCGACCCGCCGGCCGTCCACGTTTCGCCGAGCATGCGCCGGCACGTTTCCTTGACGACCGCGAAGGCTTCGGGGAGCAACTCCCAGAGCTTATCCTCCACGATGTCCTGCCATTCGTCCTCGAGCTCGTCGAACTCGTCGTACAGGGCGTCGCGCTCGTCGAGGGAAAGATCCTCGCCTTCCAGTTCGGCCACCTGTCCGTCACCGCCCACGGGGGCCTCGGGCCCCGGGGCCCGACGCAGCTTCTCGCGGATCTCGTCCTGGCGCTCCTCAATGTCGGCAACGGACGCCTGAATTTCCTCACGGAACTCGTCCGTCTTGGCCCGGAGCTCATCGTCGGTCAGGTCCTTGAGCTCTTCGTAGTGCTCGTTAATCTCCTCGACGACGGGCCAGAGCTTGTTGAGCTCCCGCTCGTTCGGATCGCCAAACAGGTTCTTAATCCATTCAAACATGTGTGCGGAAGAGGCGCGTGCCTGATAGATCGACAATACCCGTGCTCCAATGGGGCGCGTACGGCGCCCGCCTCGGCAGGCGTGGGGCGAGGCCCACGAACATCACGCATGGCACGCAAGCTGTGCCGGCGCGTTCCCCGTCTTGTTGAGGATGTGCGGCGTGGGAACCCCCATTACGGAGGGCCATTCAGCGCATCCGGTACACGGCTCGCTTCCGGCGCTACTTGCGCGTACCTCCGATGCGCTTCCGACTTGCAGCGTGGGCCCTCCTGTACGGTTTGGTTGCGCTTCCCGCGGCGGCCCAGCCCGGGGGCTCGCTCTCCAGTTTTTCGCTCCTGCGGTTCGACGCCTCGGCCCGCACCGCGGCCTTGGGTGGGGCCTACACGGCTATGGCCGACGGCGACGTCAATGCGCTGTTCTACAACCCAGCCATCCCGAGCCCCGCCACGAGCCGGATTCCGTCGCTTTCTTACCTGAACCACCTGGCAGGCATTGACGCGGGCACCCTCGCCTACGGTCACACTGCGGACGGCCTGGGGACTACCTTCAGCGGGGGACTGCGCTTCGTGCACTGGGGCACGCTCCAGCGGCGCAACGAGCGGGGGGAGCGCACCGGCACGTTCTCGGCGGGCGACGTGGCCCTTACGTTCGGGGCTGCCCGGGCCCTGGGGGAACACCTGCGGTACGGGGCGAACGTGCACGTCCTCTACTCTCAGATCGATCAGGCCCAGGCCACGGCGTTGGCCACCGACCTCGGGGTGCTCTATCGCGTGCCGGCGCACCAGTTGCGAGTGGGGGCGTCCCTGCGCCACCTCGGCGTGTCGCTCGATGGGCATGGGCAGCGGGCCGCCACCCTACCCCTTGACCTGCAAGTTGGGGTGACGAAGCGTCTGGCCCATCTGCCGCTACTGCTTTCCCTCACGGCGTACGACCTCACGGAGGTAGGAACGGGTGTTGAGGGGGGATCGAGGACCGATCATATTCTGGCCCACCTGACTTTTGGCGGGGAGGTGCGGCTGGGCGATGTGCTCCGCGTGCGTGCTGGGTACAACCATCGACGCAGTCAAGACCTCGCCCTGGCCGACCGGTTTGATCTCGGGGGATTGGGGGGTGGGTTTGGCCTCGTGATTGGTGGCATTGGGGTGGACTACGCCTACAACTCGTGGTCGGAGCTCGGGGGGCTACATCAGTTCACTATCCGTGCCGACCTTGACGCGTTGTAGCGTGAGGGCATCCGGGGGCTTGGGCATCGAACCCCTGCCCCTTATATCCCCACGCTACACGTTCTCCGGGCTTACACGTCTAGGTCGTCCAGTTCCTCTGGGTCCCGCTTGAGCAGTCCCTGCTTCTTGTAGTAAATCATGGTGGTGTCGAGGGTGCCGTGGCGCATGCGCTCTTTCACCTCCTCGAGTGGCATGCCGTCGTTGAGCCAGAGGAGAGCGGCCGTGTGGGTCAGGCTGTGGGGCGTAACGCCCTTTCGCTTGATCTCAGCCTCCTTGAGGTACCCGTTGATGCGACTCCGCACCGAACGGGTCTTGAGCCGTTTTCCGTCCGAGCGATGGCCGTGGGAGACGAACAAAGGATCTTCGGGGCGCACGTCTTCACGGGTGTCGAGGTACGCCTCGATTGCCTCTAGTACGGGCGGGTCGAGGGGGGCCTCTTGGTCCTTGACCTCGCGTCCCTTGCCCTGCACGCGGAGGACCGGACCCATGAGCGTGTGCTCCAGATCTTCCACGTTGGCACGCACAATTTCGATCTCGCTCAGCCCGGCGTACAGCATGAGTGACACAATGGCCTGGTCGCGCTTGTCAATCGGGGTGGCGTCCTTCAGCACCTCTTCGAGCGCCTCGATGTCCGACTCCGTGAGCACGGACCGGGAGTGGGTTTCGGGACGCCGGTTGCCCTTCACGCCCTTGGCAGGGTTTTCGGTGAGCTTCCCAATGTCGGTAAGGTACTGGCAAAAGCGCCGGAGGGCCGTGAGGTAGGTAGACACCGACACTTGGCTCAGCTCGCGCTCCTCCATCAGGTAACGCTTGTAGTCGCGCACGTCGTCTTCGCGAAACCGAAAGGTATTCTGCTGCACGAACCACTTCTCGAAGGAGTTTAGCGAACGGCGGTAGGTGCCTACCGTCTCGTCGCTCTTGTCCGCCAAGTAGTCATCCTGAAAGGCCTGAAGGTGATCGCGCAGTTCGCGGAGGGAGAGCTCAAGCTCGGGGCTGTTGGGGGCGTCGTCGTCCGGCATAGGAAGGGAGAGGGAAACCAGGGGGCGGCATCTCGTTGGGTTCGACGTAAGCGGGGCCCAAGAACGAAGGGCCCCGAGTCCAAGAACACATTCTCCAATCAAGGACCTACTCCGGACGTTGTCAATAACGGAAGCATATTCGCGGGGTAGGGATGGCCCCCATCGAGAATTTTGTGTTGGGGGAGACGATCGCAGAAACCTTGGGAAGTAACGGACGGGGGCGACATAGCCCAGTCGATCGTTCGGTGAGTGTTCGGGATCTGTCGCCTCCCACAGGGCAGGTATGCAGGAGGTTGCCTGTTCCCGGATCGGAATCCGCAGGCTTGGTGATCCGTACATTTGGCTGTACACAGGAATGCGTACAGTCGCTCGGAAATTGGGGGCGACCCATTGGGCGGTAAGGGGAAGGCGACCTCGGTCCCACAAATAACAAAATCCCGCCCTGAGCAGCGCTCAAGGCGGGTTTAGTAGAGAGCATCCCTAAGGTAGCGTGGGGGGGATTTGAACCCCCGACCTCCGGGTTATGAATCCGACGCTCTAACCAACTGAGCTACCACGCCAAGCTAAATAGCGGTGGCTTATATGGCGCAACGCGCACTCGGTGTTTCCGGGGGGCAGTGAAGATGCGGTGGACGACCGGCGGCATCAGTTCAAATGATCCACGTGCCGCAGGGTCGTCGGGTCCATCAGGCGGTTGATTTCATAGCGCAACACGTCGCGCAGGTCCCAGCCGGTGGGCAGTTCTCCGTCCGACACCTCCACGAAAAGTGTGATGCGGCCTCGTGTGGCGCGCAGACACTGCTTGTCGGAGTAGCGTTCATTCGGGACGTAGGAGTCAAAGGTAAAGCCGCGGTATGGAGCGTCGGCCATGGTGGGCAAGGAGCAGGAGGCTTGGAGGAACAGTCATCGGCCTTTTGCACGCGCCCAGCCACGACTGTGTTCGCCCGTCGGTTGTCCTCCTGGGGCGTGCCTCGTACATTAGTGTCGTCACCGATCCTCCCACCAATCCCGCCGCACTGCGCAATGGCTTGGAGTTCCATTCTGGACCAGGAGCGGGTTGTAGAGACCCTGCGTCGGGCGCTGGCCCACGACCGGGTAGCGCATGCTTACCTTTTACACGGCCCCGATGGAGTGGGCAAGCGGGCCGTGGCCCACGAGATGGCCCGGGCCCTCCAGTGTCCTGAGCAGCAGGGGGAGGCCTGCGACGCGTGCCCCACCTGCCGCAAGACGCGGCGCATGGTACACCCCGACATCCACGTACACCTGCCGCATCCCTGGAGTCAGGAAAGCGATCGGGACGAGGAGGACATGGGCAAGCGCATCCGGCGCCTCGGAGAAAATCCGTACGCCGCGATCGACTACGTCCGGCGGCCTTCGCTCTCCGATCCCTCCGAGACCTCCAATCAACAGGTCTACTACCGCATCGAACAGGTGCGCCAGGACGTGATCCAGCCCATGAGCCTAGCGCGAGGGGAGGGACAATACAAGGTCAACATCCTCATTGACGCGGAGAAGATGCGGGAGGAGGCCGCCAACGCCTTTCTTAAACTGTTGGAGGAGCCGCCGCCCCAGACGATATTCCTACTCACTACAAGTCGTCCTGAGCAGCTCCTGCCCACAATTCTATCACGGTGCCAGCGCCTGCGTTTTGATCCCCTTTTGCCGGAAACCATTGAGCAGGCCCTCATGGACCGCGAGAACATGGCGCCCGACGCGGCGTCCATGCACGCACGCATGGCGGACGGTTCGTACAGCCGGGCCCTTGAACTGTCCGAGAATGAGAATTTACTTGCCAGCCGTGAACTGGTGCTCGACTACTTCCGGGCGGCGTACACGCAAAAAGTGGAATCGCTCAACCGCTGTGTGCAGGAGCTTCAGAACCAGGGACGGGAGCGCGTAAAGAGCGTCCTACGGCTCATGCTGCGGTGGATTCGCGATTTGCTCCTGTATCGCACTATGGGGGAGGACGCGCCGCTGGTCAATGTCGATCAGCGGGAGGCGGTGGCTCGGTTCTGCGACAATCTGCCGGAGGCGGACCTGCAGGCGATGGTGGGACTAGTGGAGGAGGCGATGGAACTCACAGAGCGGAACGTGCGTCTGTCCCTGTTGCTTACGGCCCTCGCTCAACGCCTGGCCCAAGCCATGCGGGGCCAAGCGGTGGACGCGTTGTACGAGCCGCTTCCGGAGGTCGAGCGCCCGGCCGCCGCCTGAAGACGGTGGGCCTGCTTGGGGTGCCCGTCCCGCCCCTTTGCATTGTTGTATCAAGCCTGTATCTCTCCTTGGCTGCTCCCGACCCCGAATACTCACATCGATGTACGCTTCCTAACCGATCGCTCTGGTTCGGCCGGGCCGCTCTTTACGAGGACCGCATTACGATTGAAGGATGGACGTGGCAGGGGCGGTATCAGCGAGAGATTGCCGTCGACCGTATCGAAGATGTCGACTGGCGGCCTCAGCCGTCGGGCCCGAATCTTACGTTGACGCTTGAGGACGGGAGTACCGTCCGATTACGTCTCGAAAAGGGCGGGGGGTTGTGGAACGCCAAACTGCACGACCTCCTCGGACAGTCGGTGCTCGACCAGTACAGTCTCTCCAAGAATGGGGGGGCCGAGAACGCGGGTGAGCAAGAGGAAGAGTCTCAAGAAGGGGAGGAGCAAGCGTCGTCCTAAAAAAGGGTACACGCCGCGGAATGAGTAACAGGAGGAGTCAAGGGTTCACGAACGTGTCGCCGGGAGGGACTGGTCTGGAGACGGACGTGGCCCTACCCGGTATATTTCTCGTCACGGTTTTCTCGTCTCGGCTCCCGCAGAGCGAATGCGATACGGTTCCGTCCTCCTGCTCATCTGCGTGTTGCTAATGATTCCGTCTGCAAGCAGTGGACAAGAGCAGGCCCGTGTGGCGCGAACCACTGTGATGCAGGACACCGCACGTCACGCCTCGCTAAGTCGCCTGCTTGCGCGCTACGTAGATTCGCAGGGCCACGTGGACTACGCCCGGTTGAAGCAGCAGGCCGACTCGGTGCTCGTGCCTTACCTGCAGTGGTTAGGAACCACCGATCCGTCCGACTGGTCGCGGGACGCCCGCCTGGCCTTCTGGATCAACGCCTACAATGCATACGCCCTGAAGCTGATTGTCGATCACTACCCCGTGCAGAATATCTGGGCGATTACGCCGGGGCCAGCCACACCGTCGAAAAAACAGAGTCCCTTTACGCTCGACGTGGGGCTGGTGGCGGACACCGTTCGCACCCTCGACGAGATCGAGCACGAAATCATCCGCGTCCGGTTCGACGAGCCGCGCATTCATTTTGCTGTCGTGTGCGCGGCACTGAGCTGTCCCCGATTGCGGCCAGAGGCCTACACCGGGCCCCGCCTGGACGCACAACTCGATGACCAGGCGCGCACGTTTCTCCACGATACGCAGAAGAACCGGATTCCGGCAGGGAGCGACCGCATCGTCCTCTCCCGCATCCTGAGGTGGTACGGCGGAGACTTTGGCCCGTCCCCGGCGGCGGTCCAGCGCGCCCTTGCGCGATACTTTGACGGAGCAGTGCGCGAGCGGCTCGCTCGGGCGGCGTACACCGTTGAATACCTACCCTACGACTGGGCGCTCAACGATCAGGGTCGTGCTGGTGCCTCTCCCCCGAAACGCTGATGTGGGCCAGCCAGAGATCTTTCCCCGAGGCGGCTCGTTGGTAACTGTCCGTACCTCCTCGTCCCGGCCTGACTCCCGTTTGCTCCTCGCTTGGCCATGGATTGTCGCTCCCTCCACCACTACTGTCGCCTCCTTCCGATTGCGATTCTAAGCCTCGCATTCGCTCCGTGCGTTGTGGGACAGACCCCGGCCTCCCCCGACACCACGGAGGCCACCGTCGAGACCGCCCTCGCGACCGTCGATAGTCTGCGGCAGGCCGGACGTTTCTCGGCTGCCCGCCAGCGCCTCGAAACGATGCAGAAGGAGCGACCAGACGACGTGGCGGTGCTCTGGCGCCTGGTGTACACCTGGGCCGACCTGGGACAAGCGACGGACGAGGAAAACGCACGGAAACAATACTATAAGCAGGCGCTCCGCGTGGCCGAGGCGGGACTCGCCGCCGACTCGACGGACGGGCGCGCCCACCTGGCCATGGCGGTCGCGCAGGGCCGTGCCGCACTGGATGCCGGGACGCGCGAACGCATTGAACGGTCTCGGGCGGTGAAGCACCATGCCGACCGCGCCATCGCGATCGACTCGACCCTCGATGGGGCCTACCACGTACGGGGGCGGTGGCACCGCGAGGTAGAGGACCTTGGATTTCTCAAGCGCACCATCGTGCGGACCGTGTACGGGGGGCTTCCGGAATCGTCCCTCGACCAGGCGGTGAGGGACTTTAAACGGGCCATCGCACTCGACGACCGCCTCTTTCACCACCTCGAACTCGGCAAAACGTACCGCCAGATGGATCGGCCCCAGGCGGCCCGGCGAGAATTCCAGGTGGTCCTGCAGATGCCCGCCCGGGAGCCTTTTGATCCGGAGTACAAAGCGGAGGCCCGCAAACTGCTCGACGACCTCGACTGAACGCCCGCGGTCTCCCGGGGTTTTTTACAGCCGCGCCGGAACGTCGGCGGAGGCGGTCGATGCCACTGCCGTGCCGTCTTCTATCGCTGCTGTTCCTCGAGCCGCGCATGCCGTATTCCGCTGAGATTAGTCGCCAACAACCGACCGCAATCCTCTTTCTGCTCGATCAGTCGGCGTCTATGCAGGAGCCGTTCGGTGGGGCCGAGCAGACGGGCGACGCGGCGCCCAGCCGGGCCCGCGTACTGGCCGATACGGTGAACGACCTGCTGCAAAACCTCGTGCTCCGCTGTGCGAAGGAGGAGGGCGTTCGTGATTACTTTCACGTCGGCGTCATTGGCTACGGACAGCGCGTACAGCAGCTCATTCAACCCACTGAGGAATACGATCCCGGCACCGGGCTTGTCCCCATCAGTCATCTTGCGGACCGGCCGCAGCGCATGGAGCAGCGCGTGAAAGAGGTGGACGATGGGGACGGGGGCACCACCGAGACGCGTGTGAAACGGCCCATCTGGTTCGATCCCCGCGCCAAGAACGGCACGCCCATGTGCCAGGCGCTCGATCTGGCGGCGCAGTCGGTGCGCGACTGGATCGACCAGCATCCTCATAGCTTCCCGCCGATCGTGGTGAACGTGACCGACGGTGAGGCGACCGACGGCGATCCGCTACGGTACGCCCAGGAATTGCGCTCGTTTGCGACCGACGACGGGGAGGTGCTGCTCTTCAACGTCCACCTGTCCGAATCGGAAGAGACGCCCGTGGAATTGCCGTCGAGCCCCTCCGAGTTGCCTAGCGACGACGAGTACGCGGAGGTCCTCTTCCAGATGTCGAGTCGCCTGCCGTTCTCAATGCGGTCCGCGGCCGAACAAGAGGGCTACAGCGTGACACTCGACACGCGCGGGTTCGTCTTCAACGCCGATCCGGTGTCGCTCGTTACCTTCCTGGAGATCGGGACGCGGCCGAGCAACCTCCGGTGAGTTCGGTTGGCAGTAGGGGCATGGCACCGAGGGACATAGGTCGTTCCGGACGCCTTCACTCTGCGCCCCTGAATTGATCCTCCTACCGTTCCTCCACGATGTCGATGCTGCCCGCCGACCCCGCCCCGGACGAGCAACCGCCCGTCCAGGTGCGTGTTCTGGCGGTGCCCAAGGGCGGTGCCAGTGCGGACGAGTATGAGGACGCGGCCACGGCTCAGGTGGACACGTGGCCGGTGCGGACGGCCGTGGCCGACGGCGCCACGGAGTCGGTATTTGCCCGGGAATGGGCGAACCTTCTGGTGGAAGGAGTTACCGATGGGCCCATCACCCCGACAGCCCTCGTCAACGAGTTGCCGACCTGGCAGGCGGCGTGGGCCGCACGGCGTGATGAGCAGGCCGCTGCGGCGCCCTGGTACGTGCAGGCGAAGGCGGAGGAGGGCGCCTTCGCAACCCTGCTCGGGTTCGAGCTGTGTGCCGATGGGCAGTGGCGGGCCGTCGGCGTAGGCGATTGCGTGCTGTTACATCTGCGGGATGGAGGGATTCGCGGAACTTGGCCCGTCGAGACGCCGGAGGACTTTACCAACCGCCCCGCCCTATTGCCCAGCCGCCCACGATCGGACGCGCTGGTCCAGAACGCCTGTCGCGCTACGACAGGGGAGTGGCAGGTCGGGGATGGCTTTCTCCTCGCCACCGACGCCGTGGCTGCCTGGCTCCTGCGGTCCCAGGAGCGGTCCAAGTCCCCGGTTGCCCCGGCCGACGCCCGGACGTGGTCCCTAGAAGACTTTCGCAACGCCGTGGCCACGGCCCGCTCCGAGGGGACGCTCCACAATGATGACAGCACGCTGCTCGTGCTGGAAATAGCGGCCCCGCTGGACGATTCCGCGTCGGCCTGACGGCACAACTGGCGAGCCTACTCGTCTATCCCCCTGATTCGTTTTTTCTGGGAGCGCTTTCTGAGCGCATCATGGCCAGTTACCCCACGCCAAGCGATTACCAGGCCGCCCTGCAGGCCCCCGGCGTGGCCTTCGTGGACTCGGAACTGCAGGACGCAACCCCGCGCACCAACGCCCTGGGGCTGCCGCAGCCCATCACCGGCTCGTTCGCGGCCGTCTTTCCCATGACCACCCACACCGGCGCCCGGTACGCCGCCAAGTGCTTCCTCACCGAGGTACCGGACCAGCAGGCCCGCTACGAGGCCGTCTCCAGCGCCCTGGATGCCATCGAGCACGACGCGCTCGTGGAGTTTGAGTATCAGCCCGCGGGGGTGCGGGTAGAGGGGACGGCGTATCCGCTCCTGAAAATGGCGTGGGTGGAGGGCACCACCCTCAACCGGTTCGTGGAGACCCATCTCGACCAACCCGAGGTGCTGGAGCGGCTCGCCGCGGCGTGGGCCGACCTGATGGCCGACCTGGAGGCGATGGAGCTTGCCCACGGCGATTTGCAGCACGGCAATATCCTCGTTGGGTCGGCAGGGGAGGTCCCGCAGCTACGCCTGGTAGACTACGACACCATGTACGTACCAGCGTTGGAGGGGCGAAGTAGCCCTGAGGTGGGCCACCGCAACTACCAGCACCCCGACCGCACGGATGCCGACTTCGGGCCTGCCCTTGACCGCTTTGCTGGACTCGCCATTTACACCGCGCTGCGGGCCTGTGTCGTGCAGCCCGAGTTCTGGGGCCGGTTCGACACCGGCGAGAACCTCCTTTTCCGCGACGCCGATTTCTACGCCCCGGAAAATTCGCCCCTGTTTGATGCCCTGGTGGAGATCGACCCTCTCAGCGAGCTTGCCGACGCGCTGCGAACGGCCTGCTACGTGGAACCGGCGGACGTGCCCCCGCTCGCGGCTGTCCGGGAGGGGCAATTGGATCCCAGCGCGCGCACCCTGTCCCGGTCCCGGTCGCAGCAGGGACGGGACGGAGGTCCGCGCAGTGGCCTGTCTCGGTTTGCCCTGCCCGCGGCCGTCGGGGGGGTAGGAGTTTGCGCGGCCTTGGCCGCGGCGGGCTGGGTCGTGGCGGCCGTCGGCTTCCTGGTGGGCAGTGTGGGAGGAGGGGCGAGCCTTGTGGGGGCCCGCTACCGTCAGCTTTCCCTCGTTCGGCGTCGGCGCCGCCTGGAGCAGGAGGCCGAGCGCTTTACGTCCGCCATTCGGGAGCTGGAGCGGGAGGTCGAAAGTCTCCAAGAGAAGCGGGCCGATCTGCGCACCTCGAAGGAGGCGCGACGCGAACAATGGCTGCACGACGTGCAGCGGGAGGCCCTCCACGACCGCTTGAAGCACCACTTTATCGGGGAGGTGCGGGAGCTGGATGGACTCACCCACAAGCACGTGGTGCGCCTCAAGTCCGCAGGCATTCGCACAGCCTCCGAGTTGACCTCCGACGCCATCGACGACATCCGTCGCATGAGCGACAGGGCCCGGGCTCGGCTCAAGATGTGGCGGAGTGCCCTGGAGGAGCAGTACGCCGACGCGGTTCCCGATGAGCTGTCCCCGGCCCAAGAGCGCCGCCTGCGCCGCTACGTGCAGCACCGCATCGAGGATCTCGATGACCAACTGGCCCGGACGCGCGAAAAGATTCAGACGCAACAGACCGAACGCGAACGCATCGAAGATCGGCTCGACGATATGCCAGCCTTCACCGTGGGGCGCTACGTGCGGTACCTGTTCCACCTCGATACGCTGCCGGATCGGACCGAGGAACCGCCTGCCCCCCAAGTACCGGACGAAGACGAAGTCCCAGACCCGATCCCTGAGCCCATTGAGGACGATCACCCGTGGTGGACGCGGAGTGCGTAGTGGCGTCTACGAACGGGGCCAGAAGGGATGCGACGGTCCGTTACTCGTCCTCGTCCCAAAGGTCCTCCAGGTCGTCAATCGTGGTGTCCGACGGTTCCTCCTCGGGGGTGTCGTTGCCACGCACAAGGGCGAGAATCGCATTGTGGTGAACAATCATGTAGTTCGTGTCCTCGTAGCGCAGGTCGACCGCCTCGTTGCCCATGAAGAAGGCGATATCCCCCGGCTCCGCCTGTAGCGGGAGGTATCGGACGGGCGTTTCCGACTCCTTCCAGGTTTCGCTTTCGCTGTACTCGGGATTCTGGGTCAGGTAGCCAGGGCCGGTTTTGACGATGCGACCGCTCAACACGTCGCCTTGTTGCGATACAGAGGCTGGCAGTACAAGTCCTGCGTCCGTTTTGTCCTCGCCAGTTTGGGGCTCAATCAAAACACGATCGCCAACGACAATCAGGTCCGCCATAACACTTGAGGGCACGAGGGCAAGAGTGCATAAGAGCAAACGGCGGCCCTAACGAAGCCGTCGGAGGCAGGTTCATTTTTCAGCAGCGTTTCCAGAAAAACCACACTTGCACAGGGGGCCGGTCCCATATCGACGCAGGCGCCCGGTGAACCGTTCTCAAACGAAGTGAAAGACCACGTAGACCAGTAGGCTCACAAAGCCCGCAGCGACGGTGAGCAGCCGAATCGTGCGGTCAACAGGGTTCTCCATGGTGGGGGGAAGGAAGGAACCAGTGGTCGGGGCATTAGCGTCAGCATAAGTACTCTCAATAGTAATGCCGACAGTGGGATTTTCAAACCACGTCCACCATGGATTCGTCGTTTATTCTTATCCAATCGAGTCTGCTCAGGTAGGGAATCCACTCATTTTATTCCGAGGTCCGCTCCGTAAGTGCATTACTATCGGTAGTTCAGGCGCATCAACGAGCTACGGAAGGGCTAGGCGGAGGATGGGTGGGCCGCGTCGTCCACGTACCAGAGGAGAGATTCGCGTGGCTTGATCTGAGCGGCGGGAAGGCGAGAGTCGTTTTGGTTGAGCACGGCCGCTAGGGAGTCTCGTTTCCGTTCGCCCGCCACCAGAAAAGCCGCCCGGCGTGCTCCATTGAGAGTGGGAAGGGTGCACGTGAGCCGGGTCGACACATTGTGGCGCGGAGGGGCATTGACGACCCGGACCCACGCATCGTCGGTGCGGCGCCCCTCCGGTGTGTCGGTTTCGGGAAAGAGAGAAGCAGTATGTCCGTCGGCGCCCAGTCCGAGAAGAACCGTATCGAAGGTTGCGGATCGGTCCGAAAAATAGTCCTGGAGCGTTTCGGTATACGCCACGGCCGCAGCTTCCGGACGGGCCGGCTGGGTCGGTATTGGGTGTATGTTTGCGTCGGGGATCGGTACGTGGCTGGTCAGAGCGTGGGCCACCATGCGGACATTGCTCTTCGGATGGTCGTGGGGCACAAACCGTTCGTCGCCCCAGAAGAGGTGAATCTGTGCCCAGGGGAGGGGGCCTGCGGCCTCCTCAGCCAAGAGTTCGTAGAGCCGCTGGGGGGTGCTGCCGCCTGCTAAGGCCAGTGTGTATCGGTCCTGCGACGGCACTGTCTGCTGAATGTCGGTTGTGAGATCCTGAGCCACGGCCTGGCTCAGTGCGTCGAGGGTGGGGTGGTGCCGAACGGTGGTGGACGGGAGGGAAGGCATGGGGCGACAGGGGAAAAGGGAGAAGGCAGTGCGACGATTGCCCTCGAGGCGGGCGTTTCCGACGTACCGGTTGCGGAGCGACCCCCTTGCGTTACCTACGCGGGTTGAGGGCGCGATTGAGGACGTGTGGGCAGGGTGAAGCTAAAGGTGGAGCCTTCCCCTGGGGTGCTTTCGACGTGCAACTCGCGATCGTGCGCGCCTAATATGTGTTTTACGATCGCCAGTCCTAGTCCCGTCCCGCCTTGGTTGCGCGAACGGCTCTTGTCAACCCGGTAGAAGCGTTCGGTGAGGCGGGAAAGATGCTCCTCGGGGATGCCAATGCCGTCGTCGACCACGCGAATCTCGACCTCGTCACCCCGGATGTCCGCCTGCAGACGGACGATTCCGCCTTCTTTGTTGTACTTGATGGCATTGTCTACCAGGTTGACGAGCACGCGGCGCAAGCGGTCGAAATCACCCTGGACTTTGGGCAGATCCGGTGCAATTTCCGTATGGGGCTGAATATTTTGCTCTTCGGCCCGCATTTCTACCGATTCGAGGGCCGCCTCAAACAACTCTGCGATGTCAAACGCCTCCCCCGACATGTCCAGCTCGTCCGTCTCGATCTTGGTGATGGTCGACAGGTCGCGGGCGAGATTATCGAGGCGGTTGGCGTGGTGCAGGATTTTTTCGAGGAAGGTGCGGTTCACGGCCTCGTCGTCCAGGGCCCCGTCCAGCAGGGTCTCGGCGAAGCCCTGCACCGAAAAGATCGGGGTCTTGAGCTCGTGGGAGACATTGCCGATAAACTCGCGCCGGTAGCTTTCCATCTCTTTGAGCTCCCGGATCTCGTTTTCCAGGCTCTGTCCGGTGCGGTACACCTCCCAAAGGAGCGTCCCGAGCTCGTCGCCCTCGGGATCGGATGGGGGCGTGAGGTCGTCGAAGTCGTGGGTGCGAATCTGCCGGAGGATATCCTGCAGGTGGCGCAGGCGGCGATGGAGCCAGAAGTACCCCGCGCCATAGACGATGACCGCCACTCCGAGGCCCACGACCATGGGCGTCGAAGGGCCTGCGCCAGATGCCAGCAGGGCCGCCAGGCCGGCGGCGAGGCCGGCCACGCCACTGAGCTTGAGGGCCAGCCAACTCCAGACTTGAGGGAGTTGAGAGATAGACGACATGAGGGCGAGGAGCGAGCTTCGGGGCACAGGAGGGGAGACACACCGAGTCGTACCTTCCGGACCGGCCCATGCGTTCCCCAGGTCGGATTTTACGAGCGTTAACAAATTGAAAACGCCCCGCGATTGGCTCGAAAGGCACTCGTCGTGCTCACGCGTCCATCCGTTCCCATCAGGGCGTAGTGGGCAGAGTCGCGTCGGTGTCGGCCGCCGGCAGACTGTCCAAAAGCGAGGGAAGAGGGGGATCGTGCTCTTCGCCGTAGATCTCGTAGGAGAGGTGATCCTCAATGGAATCCAATGGGCGGTGCTCCTCAATGACGGGCCGGTACGTTTCGTAACAGTGAAGCGCCTCGCGTCCGGTCTCGAGGTCCGAGGCCTGCACCGGAAGCGCACAGTCAATCAGCGACGAGGGGGAATGGCGGAGGTGGCTGGGGCGGTCGGCGTTGCCCGACGGTGGGGGGAGCGTGTAGAAGGCGAGCCGGCGTGGCATGGAAGCGCCGTCTGCACGCAAGGCGCAGGCTACGCGCTTTACGACGGCGTGGGTCACTAGGTGGTCGGGATGGCCGCTGATGCCGTGGACGGGGTAGGTCACCACCACGTCCGGCTCCGTTGTGTGTAGGTGCTCCGCCACCTCGTCCTCCAACACCAGCGGGTTGAGTTCGGCCAGGCGCCCGTCCGGATACTCCAGTACGGTGAGGGAACTGAGGTCCAATGTAGCCGCCACGTTCTGCATTTCTTGGTATCGCGTATCGGCCATCTCGGCCTTCGAAAAGCCGAGCCGTTCCCGCTGGGTGGTAGCCTCGCCCCGTGTCAGGGTGAGCAGGTGCACATCATGTCCCTCGCGGCGCTGCCGTACGATGCCGGGGACCGGACCGAAGCATTCATCGTCGGGGTGGGGAAAGATGTAGAGGAAGGTAGCCATGGGGCCGGGAACCGTGAAAAATACCGTTGGACCCTGCCGTACGCGGCCTCGCCCAGGAGGTTGCTGCGTGGGGCTAAGTCCCCGGATCGTCCGCTTCGATCACCTCGTGGAAGGTCGTCTGTCCCGTGTCGAGCATCCGGCGGACGTAGGGATGGCACAGCTGGCAGTTTTCGCCGAAGGTCACGTGCGCCTGCAGCTCCGCGATGGAGTCGGCGCCGGTCTCCTCCGCCACGGTCTTTAGGCGGGCGAAGGTCTGTTCGTAGCAGTAGCAGCGGTCGATGGTCATAGGTGCGCAGTACGCTGGAGAGGAGGAGGGGCGGTGGGCCTGCCGCGAGCAAGCTACTCCGTGTCGCGGAGGAAGGCTACGTGCCCCGGTGCGTTGCCCGTTTCGAAGCGCGTGACGACGTCGCCGTTGCGGTTGAGAACGAGAGCCGTGCCGTTCGCCGTGTAGAGCGGCCCGCCGGATTCGTTGACTGGCAGGCGCGTGACGTACAAGTCTTCGTTGACGTCATCGTAGCCGACCGCCGAGATGCCAACCAACTCATTGCTCGGGGGAACCTGAAGGGTAGTGCTCAGCGAATTGGCGTCGGTGTCTACCCGAAAAATTTCGCCGGTGCCCCCCTCGAAGGTCCCGCCGCTCACGGCATACAGTTCCTCGGCCCCGTCCGCGTAGTAGGCCGACTGGGTGGCGTTGGCCGAGCCGATGGGGGCGCCGAGCGCCACGCGGTTCACGACCTCCGTCGAACGCGGGTTCAAGAAGAGCACCTCAGACGATTGTTCGTCCCCGCCCTGGCAGACCACCACCACCTCATTCTCTGCATCCACGAAGACGCTCTTGGGACGGGTGCAGTCGAGCGAACGGGTGGTTCGCACAGTATCTGCCTCCGTGTCGAGGATGGAAAGCGTCGCGTCCGCGGCGTTGGCCACGAATGCTTTTCCGGCGGCAATGCCGATGCCGCGGGGGGACCGCCCTACCTCCACACGCTCGGTCACTGTATTGCTCTTCAGGTCGACCACCGACACAGTGCTGGGCTGTGGGTCAAAGTTGTCGTCGAAGCGGCTCAGATTGGTGACGTACGCTTTGTCCTGGCCCGGGAAGGCGATGGTGCGTGGAGGGCGCGGATTTGAGATCTGGTCGATGGGCTCCAGGGAGGCCGTGCCGAACGTAGTGATCCGGCCTGCATTGTCGGACTGTGTGTTGTCCAGCACGTAGAGCCGGTCCTCACGGAGGGTGAGGCTGTTAATGAAGGCCACGTTGACATCGTTGAGCGTGGCTGATGAGTCGGTGGGGCTGTACAGGGTGAACGACCCGTCTTGGGCACTGAAGTTGCCCGAGTTGGCCACCACCACGTCGGTCGTCACGCGACGCTCGTCGTCGTTGGTCCCGAATAGGTCGCAGCCGGTGAGGACCAGTATGAGGAGTGTGAAGAGGGCGAGCCAGCGAGAGGAGCGGGAAACGGGAAGGGACATAACAGACTGAAACACAGCGGCGAAGGAAGCGCGAGAGGAACGGGGCATTGGCGGGGATTAGGGGCCGGAAAAGGAAAAGCGAAGTCGGAGGGTAATGTGACGGGGAGGCATGGGGTAGAGGCGTACAATTTCGTAGCGGTGGTCAAGCACGTTCTGCACCTGCGTCTCCAGGGTGAGCCGGCCCGCATCGAAGGTCCATTCGTACGCTGTGCGCAGGCTCACGGCCTGGTATGGGGGGAGTGCTTTGGACTCATCGGCAGTGTAGTAGCGGGGCCCAACGAGCTGTCCGGTGACGGAGGCTGAGAGGCCGCGCCATTGCAGTTCTGCCCAGAGCTTCCACTTTTGCTTCGGGACGTAGGGCAGCTGCGCGCCGTAGGCCGCAGAGGCCGGGTTGGCCCGGTTCTGGGCGCGCGTGTGAGTGAAGATGGTGCCGCCCGAAAGAACGAGTCCGGGACGTGGTTGGGTGCGGGCACGCAGGCTAAGCTCCAGGCCGCGACTGAAGACACGAGATACGTTTGAGGGACTCCATACCTGTACGCCACTCGCCACGTAGCTTGGCTGCCACACGATCTTATCGGTGAGCCGGGTCGCGAACACGGTCGCATCGGCACGGAAGAGAGTCGTGGAGCCGGCCCTGCGGACCGAGACGCCGCCCTCCAGGGTCCAACCATCCTCGGGCTGGAGGCCGGGGGTGCCTCCGGGGTCGTAGTAGCGTTCGTTGAAGGTGGGGTATCGAAAGGCACGAGCCACGAGGCCCCGGAGCGTGAGGCCGTCCCAGGCAAATGGGCGAAGGCGCAGGCCGAGGCGCGGGCTCGGTACGAGGGTCGGTGCACCATTGCCGCCCATGGCATCGAGGCGCACTGCGGGCTGTAGTTGGAGGGGCGGAAGCGACAGGGTGGCGTCTACGAACGCCGCCCCCGACAGTCGATCCACCCCGCCCTGCAGGGAGGCGTGGTCGTAGCCGAGGGTAGTGCCTGCCGTAAGGGTGCCGAGGTCCGACAGGGGGTGGCGGAGTTGGGCTTCCGCGTCCGTCGCGGTGGTTTTGGTTGTACGGTCAGTGCGGGTGGGCGGGTTGCGGTAGCGGAGGCGCGAGCGCTGGCCCTGTGCCGACAGCGAGAGGGTGCCGTCGCCGAGGGACAGGGTGCCCTTCGTCCACACCCGTCCCAACTGATCCCATTGCTGGGCCCCGCCGCCGCGCGCGCTGGCCGGTCCCGGCAGGCCCCGACGAGCCCGCGTCCACCAGCCTGCGAGACTCCACTGCTTCGTATCGCCCTGCCACGCTCCCCGTCCGTAGAGGGTCATCGTCCGGGCACGGGCCCCTCTCCGCCGTAGGGTCTGCGTAGGCACCAAAAACTGATTACGGTACGGGAAGTCCCCATCGGTGCGGTAATAACGTCCCGCCACGAGGCCCGACCAGGCGCCTTCTCCCCCTGAGGCCAGTGCCGACACGTACCGCTCGCCGTAGGCGCCTCCGCCCCCCGCGGCCCGAACGAGCAGGTCCGTTTGTGGCCTCAGCGTCTGGAGGTGAACGGTTCCGCCCAGACTGCCGGATCCGTGCCGCGCCGCACCGGCGCCGTGTTGTACTTCTACCGACTCGATGAGCAGCGTCGGGAGCAGCGACAGGTCCAACTGGCCCGTCTGCGGATTGGCCATCCGGAGGCCGTCGAGCAAGACCTGGGTTTGGGGCCCGCCCATCCCGCGCAGCGACAGGCTGGCAAGGCCTGTGCTCCCGTACTGCTTCACGAACGCGCCCGAGCGCATCGTCAAGAGATCGGCCACCGACTGGGCGCCGCTTTGGGCGATAGCGGTCGAGTCGAGCGCCGCGACGTGAGCGGCGGTGGGAATAGAGGCAGAGCGGCCCGAAGTGCCCTCCACCCTCACTTCGGGAAGGGACATCGTCATGGCGATCGTGGAGTCCGGGGCCGCCGGGGCGGCTTGCCGAACCGTGTCGGGGCGGGCCGGATCCTGGGCCCACACGGGGGCAGGTACCAGGAGCGCAAAGACGAAAAGCAAGACAAGAGCAGCCATACGACAAAAGCCCTCACCTCAGATGAGGCTTGGGCGGCTGCTCCGAGGCCCTCCGACCCCCGTGCTGAACGGGGGGCTGAGGGACGATCGGGGTACGCGTTCCCAGATCGAGGATCCAATGGAGCCGGGCGCGCCACAAGCCTCTGGTCCCGGAGGCTGTTGGCGATGAGCGGAGCCGACTCGCGTCGACCCCTTGCACGCATGCAGGCAGGTCTCCTGGCTCATCAACCTCGTCGGCACGGCCCGGTCGCCGTAGACGATAAACGAATGCGCTCAATGGGTCCCCTTCCCACCTCAGCAAGCCGTCCTACTCAATCAAGCAGGACCACTCCGCTGGGTAGTGGCGACCCGTTTCGGGTCCGCATCCATCGGTCGATTCACAGTTGCGGGGACAGCCCCAGACTCCCGAGTCCGGAGCGCGCGGTTCAGGCGACGCTCCGTATGCAAAATCTTGCGTCTGACTCGGTACACTGGCGTTCCCTTTTCATCTCGCCCAGCTGACGCCGGCGCGAGAACCCGCAGCGTGTGTGAAAGAACGAATAGTAAAGTAGCTGTCGGGGGCGACAATGCAAACGCCCTTCACGGGATTTTTTGGTCGGTGCAGCCGGTCTCGGGGCTCATCCCTGCTGTCCACGGAGGCGGCGCGCAATCTGTGCCGTGCGCACCGCGTCGCTCTCGGACGTCTCGCCATCGGTGGATGAGGAGGAGGCCTCAAGCGTCCCCGAATCCGCGGCGGGTATTTCGTCGACGTCTTCGTGTCCCGTGATCCAGGCCTCGCTGGTAATAATGGTTTCCAGGTTCTGTACGCGCTCCCTCAGGGCCCGCCGATCCTCTTCCAGCTGATCCATCCGATCTTTCATCGCGAGGAGGCGGTCCTCCACGTCCTGGGTTGAAATGCCCGGCTCATGATACTTCGACTTGAACTCAAGCCATTCCTTGTACCCGGCGAACAGGATGCCTAACATGGGAATGGCAAACACCATGATGACGGCAACAAGAGGAACCAGCGACATGGGGGCAGGGCAGTTGATGATGAAAGGCCGGCCAAGAACTTATGCTGAATCCCCGATCGCTGTTGCGTACGGCCATCGGGGGCTTGTGAGGTAACGATCCCCGATCGGATCCGAGCGCGGTTGAGCCGTGCCGTGAACCTCCACGGAAAAACTTGAATTCGACGATCTCCATTGCAAAGTTTCGAATCGGTTACATCGGCTATCGTCTCCCACCCCCACCACTCGCCGTGTCTCGAACCGTCGTTCTGTTCCTGTTCCTCGTCGGGCTTGCCGGAGGCCTGTTCCAGCCTATTGCCTGTGCGGAGACCGCCGACCGCACGGCGGACGATGGTCCCGGGACGGCCACGCCCATCCATCAGGTTCGGCACGACCACGACGACGATACAGTGCCGGACCGAATGGGGGACACCGTGACGGTGGCGGGGCGCGTCACCGCAGGCCGGGGGCGGCTCGCCGTTCCGGTTCCTGAACTTGCGGTCATTCAAGACAGCACGGCAGGCATCCACGTCCTTCTCCCTGATGGACCGCTCGTAGAGAAGGGGGACAGTGTCCGGGTCCGCGGGGTGGTGGACCAGGCGTACGGGCTCACGAGGCTTCGAGGCATTGCGCACCAGGTGATTGAGGCGCCGCCCCGTATCCCTGGTCCTCTGCCCCTAACCGTGACCGCGGCGGTAAGAGAGCAGTACGAGGGACAGCTTGCTCGGGTCCGTGGACACGTCGTCGCGAAAGGCTCCAACGATGGGGGCGACTACCTCCTCCTTCAGGACCCTGGTAAATCTGGGTCGTCCGAGATCACTGTTTTCATCGGGAACCGTCACAAAGGACGATTCCAGCTAGGCCGCTTTGGGGAGGGCGATGAGGTGCGGGTGACGGGCATCGTCGGCCAGCACGACTTCGAGGCCCCGTACACGGACTACTACCAGTTGGAGCCCCGATCATCGACCGACCTCGCCAAAGTGTCGTGGGCGCCACCGTATCTACGGGGCCTCTTCTACGTCCTGGCGGCGGGCGGCCTCATAGCCGTCGTGGCGGTTTTTGCCCTCCGGACCGCGGTACGTCGCCGCACGCAAGAATTAGAAGAAAGTCGGGCGCGGTTTCGGCGGCTGGCCGAGGCTACGTCCGAAGGCATTGCTCTCCACGAAGCGGACGGGACGATCATTGATGCAAACGCTGCGCTGGCAAGGATGGTGGGGCTCTCCCGCACGGCGTTGATTGGGCGCGATGTGAAGTCAGTTCTGCCCGATCCTCTCCCTGGGGCCCTCCAGAACCTGAACGGGAACGCCCAGGTCCCGACGGAGGCCGAGATCGCCCATGACGACGGAACGGTCACGCCGGTAGAGATTGAGGAACGAGAGGTCACGGTGGGGGAAGGTACTGTTCACGTCCGTGCCGTTCGCGACATCTCGAAGCGCAAGGAATGGGAAAACCAGATCCTGCGTGCCAAGCAAGAGGCCGAGCAGATGGCGCGGCTCAAGTCAAACCTGGTCAACAACATGAGCCACGAACTCCGAACGCCCATCACCAACATCATGGGCTACGCGGAAGTGATTATGGATGAGTCGGACGGGCCCCACGAACGGTTTGCCGGCCAAATCCGGCAGAGTGGGAAACGCCTCTCCGAAACCCTCCAGTCTGTCTTGGACATGGCACAGATCGAAGCCGGCACCCTCGATGTGCTGGTGCGAGAGGTGGCAGTGGCGGATGTGGTCTGGGAGGTGCTCGATCGGCACCAGCAGGCCGTCGACGAGAAGGCTTTGACCGTTGAAGTGAGCGTGCCGGATGCCTCGACCCTCCAGACCGACCGTACGCTCCTGTACCGTATCCTCAACAACCTCGTGCAAAACGCCGTCAAGTTTACGGACGAGGGGACCATAGGGGTGGATGTCACTCCGATCGGCGATGGGATCGAGGTGACGGTGCGGGACACAGGGGTTGGCATCTCCCCGGACTTCCGATCGGAGTTATTTAATCCGTTTACGCAGGAGTCCGACGGGGTCGCACGCGAGTACGAAGGAGCTGGTCTCGGTCTCGCTCTCACCAAGCGCATGGTTGAGGTCCTTGGAGGGAATATCAGGGTGGAGAGCACGAAGGGGGCGGGCAGCTCCTTTATCGTGGAGCTTCCGTCTCATACGGAGGCCGATTCTTCTTCGGAGAAAGCCGCCAATGATCCCGTGTTGCCCCTGACGTGAGAAGTAGCTCTGCGAACTCCCCAATGCCACTAGGGGCAACAATCGGGGGCTCCGGTGGGGAGCAGTCACTCCTGCGCTCACGTTGATTCGGCCTAGATCGGGGCCTCCCGAAAAAAGGAGCGCACGATCCCGATTAGGGTGGAGCCGAGCTCTTCCGGAACGTAGTGCCCCACTCCCGTACACCGGTGCACCGTCGCGCTCGGAAGTAGTCTCTGCCAGCGCTGCAGGCACGCCACGTGGCCGAATGCAGGATCCGCGAGGCCCCAGCACAGAAGGGTGGGCCGCCCCCGGAGCGCGTCCCTGTGCGTCCACAGCGACCGGAGCCACTCCGCTTCGGCATGCAGAGCGCGGGCGAACTCCCAGCAGGCCCGGCGGCGAACTCGTGTGTCGAGGGCAGTGGCGTAGCGCTGAATCCAATCGGAGGGACGGGGGGCGCCGGGCCCGGTTGTAAGCGGCATGATCATGCGGGCAAACGCGTTGAAGCGTTCCACCGCGATGCGTCCCGCCGACGTGGCGAGAAGGCGGCTCGCACACTGAATCAAGGGGCGGTGCGTGAGGGGCCACGCCCAGGTATTCATCAGGACGAGGCGGCGCACCCGATCGGGATGACGGAGAGCGTAGCTCAGGCCGATCGGGCCGCCCCAATCGTGCAGCACGAGGGTGATGTCCGTGAGGGCCAGACGCCGCAGTAGGATTTCGATGAGTGTGGCGTGGGCGGCCGGCCGGTAGGAAAAGTCGGGGGGCGCGGCCGACCGGCCGAAGCCGAGATAGTCGGGGGCGATGCACCGATGATCGGAGCGAAGAGCCGCGATGAGGTGCCGGTAGAGATGGCCACTGGTGGGATTGCCGTGAAGGAACACCACGGGGGAGCCATCGCCGACATCGATGTACGCGAGAGGGCCAGCAGGGGTGCGGAGAGTATTTGTCGGAATGAGGGAGGCCGACACGGCAGTGGGGCGGAGGAGAGAGAACCAAGGCGCTAGTCGAGCAACGTGGGGGCCGATTCATATTGGTCGGCCGCGGCCCGGGCCTCGGCGGCCACGCGCTCGCGGAGGGTGCGGGGTTTCAGCACCTGCACGTGCGATCCCCAGCTCAGCAGCCACGGCATGACCTCACGCTCGTCGGCCACCGTCAGGGTAAGTAGTAGGCGGCCGTCGGACAGAGGCTCGCGCCGGTCGACGTCCAGGGTAGGCGGCACCTGGACGGAAGACGCTCTCTCGTGGCTGAAAACCACGCGCACTTGTCGCCGCGGCTCAGGTGCAGGACCGTCCGCAGGGGTGCCGTAGCTTGACGGTCGCTCGAAGGTCGCGTCTGTTCGTTCGAGGGTCTTCACGTTTGGCAGGCGCAGGTGCACCACCCGCTCGCGTTCGTGGCCATATCCCACAATGTGCCAAGTGCTCCCCTGTCGCACGAGGCCGTAGGGATCGATGCGGCGAGTCGACGCTTGTCCGTCTGCGGAGTTCAGGGTGGCCTCCAGCGTCCGCTCTTCCACGAGCGCGTGTCGGGCCTGGCGCAGCAGGCCCTCTTCGGCCGCATCGCCGAAGACACTGGGCGAGACCAGTGGCACACTGCCCTGCAGGGACAGGGCGCGGTCCCGGTCTTCAGGGGGAAGGATCTCCTCCAGCTTGTGCTGGGCCGCCTGCGCCGCGGCCTGGTAGCGCCCCCCAAAGTTGCGGGCCGCGTAGGCACTCCCCAGTACGAGCATGATGGCCTCGTCGGTGGTGAGCTGTACCGGACTCAGGAGGTACGTGTCCGGCAGTCGGTAGCCCTTGCCCGGCACGCCCTGCAGCGGAACTCCCGCCTCTACTAGCGCCTGCACGTCGCGGTACACGGTGCGCTCGCTGACCCCCAGGGCGCGGGCCAGATCGCTGGCGCGGGTCCAGTCGGTTGGGTGGAGTTGCAATAGAATGGTGGGCCAGCGGTCGGAGGGGGACATGAGACAGAAGGGTCATCGACAAGATGCGGCTCCGCAAAGATAACGAAGCCGCCACCGGACTTTCATCCTGGATGGTGGTCGCCGATGGCTTCCTCCGTTGCTTCGCCAAACCGGATAGCGTACCCTCCGGGCGTAGCACTCGGAACCGGCGGCTCTTCAGGGACAATCAAAAGCGCTCCTGGGGAAGCCGAATGCCGGTCGTAAGGAACGGGCGCGGGCACTGGGTGGAAGCGAATGCCTGCTCATTCAACTCCTCAAGCTGTTCTTCGATCTCCGTACTCAGCGTGCTCAGCCCAAGGCATGTGCGGACAGTATTGAGGAAGCGAGTCCGGGACCGGTGCAGCCGCACCATGTGGGACCGCACGGCATCCGGGGCAGCGCCATTCTCGCTTTCCGCGGCCTCCAGGCTTTCGCGGGTGGCCACTAGCGCGTCCATCAACTCCTGAGCCCGCTGAATTGTGGGCTCCTTAAGCACAGCGGTCGATCGCGTAAGGGCGCTCGTGCATTCCCGGATGTGCCCGTCAACGTCGCGCTTCACGTCGAGAAGTGTCTTGCCGTCGAGGGGTTCGCGCAGGGGCGAGGAGGGGATCCCTTCGGGGCGGTCTCCGGAGGGCTCCGCGGAGGTCGACGCAGGTTTGGTCGCGGCCGGGCCGTTTTCGGAGAGGCGCTTCCCCACCCGAAGGCGGGTTTCGTAGGTCTGGAGAGACGCCATCGCCGCGGCGATGCATTGGTCGAGTTCGCGGACACAATCGAGTTGGTGCTGAGGGGCCACCGGCCCGTCCGAAGATATGCGTTTGCATGCATACCAGCCGATCAGGACTCCCACAAGAAGCCCCGGTAATACAAGCAATGCCGTCACTGATTTGGCTGTGTTGTGACGAATCCGACGCGAAAAGAAAATGCAATCGGGGTAATATGGTTGAATATTTCCCCCGAATACGTCCCAACGTACAAAAAATTTCTCCTATACTGTCAAGGGGCAACCGTGAAGGATTCGTGCAGGGCGGTGCATTGGGGCAAAGACGCACGGGTCATTCTCCATCGGTGCACCACCGGTCGGAGAACATCTTGCACGTCCTCGTTGGAGGGATGGCTACGGCCGTTATGGGGAGACCGTCGCGTACAACCGAGATGGTTACGTATTGGCCGGAGGAGAAAAGAAATCCCACCGGCAGGAGCGAAAAGAAGGGGCGACTGAAAAGTGCAATGCGTGCGGATCACGTCCCGAGGGCCATCTCCTCGACGATCGTCTCCATTCCGGCCTCAAACTTGTTGGCCCCGCCTTGCGAAGGATGGCGCACGTAAGTGGGATCGGTGCCAACTTCGTCGAGGGCCCGTTCGCCCTTACGCCCCACCCCCACCACGCGGTCGGGGCGAAGCGCCGTAAGCAGTTCGCGGAGCAGATCGTGCCATTCGCGCACCTCCGAGCGGCGCGGCGTGCGGATGGACAGTGGATCGTCCGGATCGTGCGGATGGAGGGGCAGGCTGTTCCAGACGAAGAAGTGGGGGAAATGCGGCTTCAGTACGCGCCAAAAGATCGACGCGCTGTACTCCGTGATAGGCACGTCCTTCTGGCTCGTGGGCGTACCGTCGATGGGGAAGTCCGGAGTGGTCAGCTGCGATTCGCTGGTCACGGGCACCCCCGAGAAGCGACAGCCCCACGGGCCGGGTGCTTCGAGCAGCAGGAAGAGGCGCGGTGCTGTATCGAAGCACTTCAGGTAGTGGCGTAGGTTGTCACGGCGATGGGCCGGGGCCTCCGGCCCGTCGAGATTGGCTCGGCGGTCGCGGTAGGGGTTGAATAGCTCGTCGCTGGACGGTTCGGGAAAGACGTACGTCTCGAACAGGTCCCAGACGGTGGGGAGCATCTAAGAGGGAAGGAGAGAGGAAAGGGGTGGGCGGAGGCTTGGTCTAATGCTTGCCTGGTGGTCAGGAGGCGGAGGGGTTTCCCTGACCGGCGCGGGGGAAGGCGAAGTCGGCATAGCCCATCTCCGCGGTACCAAACCAGCGGTAGGCGTCCTCGCGGGCATCCTTGTAGGCCTCGTAGATTTTGCGGTACTGCCCATTGCCTGAGGCGTTATCTTCCAGAAGCTGCGTGGTAATCTCCTGTGCGCGGGACATGACCTCGTCGGGAAATCGGCGGAGCGTGATGTCCTTCTCCAGCAGGCGGTCGAGGGCCGCGGGGTTTTTGTGATCGTACTGCGCAAGCATGCGGACGTTGGCCTCGGAGGCCGCAGTCTTGAGGGCCTCCTGATACTGCGCAGGCAACTCGTCATACGCATCGCGATTCACGTAGAACGTGAGGGCAGGCCCGGGCTCCCACCAGCCAGGGAAGTAGTAGTATTGCGACACTTCGTAGAAGCCCAGTTTTTCGTCGTCGTAGGGGCCCACCCACTCGGCGGCGTCGATGGCACCCCGTTCCAGCGACGGGTAGATTTCGCCGCTCGGCAGGACCTGTGTGTTTACGCCCATCTCGCTCATTACCTGTCCGCCGAGGCCTGGAATACGCATCTTGAGGCCGCGCATGTCGTCCAGGGAGTTGACGCCCGTCTTGAACCAGCCGCCCATCTGCGTGCCCGTGTTGCCGCCTGGCAGGTTCAGGATATTGAAGTCGGCAAACAGGTCGCGCAGCAGGTCCATGCCGCCGCCGTAGTAGAGCCAGGCGTTATACTGGCGCGCCGTGAGGCCGAAGGGGACCGTGCAGTCGAACGCCAGGGCGGGGTTTTTGCCAATAAAATAGTAACTGGCCGAGTGGCCCATCTCTACGGTTCGGTTCTGCACGCTGCCCAGGACCTCAAGGGGCGGGACTAGTTCGCCCCCGGGGTAGGGAAGAATCTGGAAGTTGCCGCCTGTGAGGGCCTTCAATCGCTCCGAGAGGACTTCGGCTGCGCCGTAGATGGTATCGAGCGAGCGGCTAAAGCTGGAGGCGAGCCGCCACCGTACCTGCTGATTGGTCTGGACATTGGCGGCACCGTCGCTGGCGGACGAGTCGGTGTCGCCACAACCGGTGAGCAGGCCGGCCCCGGCGGCGCCAAGCAGGGCCTTCTTGGTGAAGTCGCGCCGTTCCATGGAGGAGAGGGAAATTGGTGCGCTGGGCGAGCGAAACGGGACGTGATAGTATAGGGGCCAACACGTCACAGCGCAACTGCCTGTGTGGAGACCCGTGTTCTCTACCGCCCGGAACGATCCTTCGGGGAGGAGGGGCTGTGTGGAAGAATTAGAGCATCATGGAGCGAGGGCCCATGCGGAGACGACGCAGGAGTGCGTCTAGGCCGATGGTCAGGATCAGCACGAGGGTGCTGGCGACGATGATGTCGATCCGGACCGCCTCGGACAGGTCCTGGAATGATAGGAGGAGGGTGCCCAAGCTCTGCTGCATGCCGGCGAGCGTAGGGGGCATGAGCACGAGTCCAGCACCCGCCCCGGCGACGAGAAGGAAGAGCAGCAGAATCTCTGCCCAACCCATGCCCGACTCGGGGGCCATGTCCACGCGGTCGGCCACCCGCTGTGCAAAGTCGTTCGGCAGCTCGCCCTCGGGGGCTTCCTCCAAGCCGGCGTACACGGCCTCGTAGGCCGCGGCCTCCGGGTCGCCGTCCGTCTCGGGGGGCGGCCCGTCGCCGCGAAGGTGGCGGTCGAAGGCATTTTGCAATTCGCGATCGCGGTTCGTCATAGCGGGAGTTCTTCGCGTTGGTAGCGGTCCAGTAACCAGTTCTTGAGCTTCTTCCGGCCCCGATACAAGTGGCTTTTCACGGTTCCCTCAGGGTTGTCCATGACCGTGCTGATCTGGGATACGCTCATTCCCTCCAGATGATACAAGGTGAGGGCGGTGCGGTAGTGTTCGGCGAGCGACTCGATGCCGTTCCGGATCACCTCCCGCTTCTGGCGCTCCTCGGCCGTTGCTGCCACGTCGGCATCGGCATCGGGCACGCGGTTGAGCGCCATGCGAGCGTCGGGCGTCTCACCCTTGGGCGACGGGGCCTCGTCGGCGTAGAGGGGGACCTCCTTCTTCTCCAAGTGATTGAGGCACGTGTTACGGGCAATGCGGGCCAGCCACGTCGAGAGTTTCGACTCGAACCGAAACCCGTCGAGGTACCGGTGTGCTCGCACGAACACGTCCTGGCACAACTCCTCACGGTCGCGGTCGTCGTCCACCATGCGGAAGACGACGTGCTTCACAAGCCGCTCGTACTGGTCGATAAAGCTAAGGAAGGCCTCGCGGTCCCCGTCAAGGATCCGCTCAACCAGCGCCCGTTCGTCGATGTCAGAGGCGGAATCGGCCATGGTGTCCCCAGTAGACAGGGGGAGGGGCAGATGGGTTGCAGGACGGCGCAAGGCCGTTGTGCGCGAGAAGCGCCATGTACATGATCGGGGCGCTGGCGGGCGCGTGCAACCGGTTCGTCGTGCCGTGCAACCCATTCGTCGATGGGCCTGTCCATTATGGGCGCATCGCCGAGCCGTTCTCGTGCGATTCCCTATTTTGCTGACTGATTTGCTCCCCTCGCTCATGGAAGAAGTACTCGTTCCCCTCGGCTTCTTTGCCCTGGTCGCCTACATCGCCAAATTGATTCGGGACACGCGCATCCGCCGCAAAGCCCTTGAATCGCCGCTATCGGAGGAAGCCGCGGAAGCCTTCGTGCGGGGCGGATCGTTCGAGCCCAGCACCAAGTCGGCCCTCAAGTGGGGGCTCGTTGTGCTTGCGCTGGGGGCCGGCCTTCTGTTTGTCGACCTCCTCACGATTTCCTTCGAGTCCCCGCTCGCCTACGCGGTGTTGCTTGTGGCTACCGGCATCGCCCTGCTCGGCTACTACCTCATTGAGCAGGACGACGCGACGAAAGAGACCGACCTGTTTTCGCCCGCCGGTGCGTCCACGAGGGAATCCGTCGGTGAGCCGGAGCCATAGGGCGTCATTCCTCACGATGAGGGCGGAGCGGGCGCATCACGACCTCCGAGATGAGGTGGTTCGACGGTGATTCGAGCACGTGTTGCACGGTGGCGGCCACGTCCTCGGGGCGGAGAGGATTCTCGGTCATGTCCGCGCCGGCGACGTCGAAGAAGTTGGTATCCACCGAGCCGGGATAGAGGCAGGTGACCCGGATGCCGTCCTCCCGCACTTCCTTCATCACCGATTCGCTAAAGCCGCGCACGGCGAACTTACTCGCGTTGTACGCGCTGATGTTGGGATTGCCGAGCAAGCCTGCGATGGAGGCGATGTTGAGGATGTGGCCCCCGAAGCCGGTTGCCTCGTTTTGGGCCCGCATGAGGGGCACTGCCTCGCGGGTGCAAAGGTACACGCCGCGCACGTTGGTGTCCATCTGTACGTCGAACGCCTCGGTGTCGAGCTCATCGACGGGGCCGAATTGGCCGAGCCCGGCGTTGTTGACGAGCACGTCGAGCCGCCCGGTCGCATCGGTCACGGTGGCAAAGGCCGCCTCGACTTCGTCTTCTCTGCGGACATCGCAGGCGATGGGGCGGAAGGCGGGGCCGAGGTCGTCCTGCAGAGCGTCGAGTTTGTCGGTGCTGCGGGCGAGTCCGTGGACGGTGGCGCCTTGGTCGACGAGCATGCGGGAAATGTGGGCACCGAGGCCCTTGCTGGCGCCGGTTACGACGGCGACGGTGTCGGTCAAGTCCATAGGAAGTGCTTAGGGAGTGGAAGGAGTGCAAACGTGAACCCTCCCGTTCTATTGCCCAGGAGGGCCAGGGTTGGCGCTCCCTTCGCCCTCAGCGCGAGTTTGCCCACAAATTCGTCCCCAACACGTCGGTTGGACCTCGGTCTTCCCCACTCCAGCAGCAATCCCTGACGTAAAAGCATGTACCAACAGAAGGGGATTAAAAGATACCGTCCGGGATCTCGGTGTTCACCTTTACGCTTTGCACCTCCACGGCGATGGGCTTGCCCGACAGCATGCGCTTCATCATGTCCATCTGCTGGCCCATCATCTTCTCCATCTGCTTGCGCTGCTGTTCGGGCATATTCTCCATCTGCTGCATCATCTGCCGCATTTGCTCTCGCTGTTGAGCCGACATGTCCGTCGTGAGTGCAATTTCCATGCGGTACGGAAGGGTTAGGCCGTCGGTGGTTCTGTAATTCTTAAAATTGATGGTCACGGTCGAGGCCTGAGGGCTGTTCTGGCCGCTGGCCTGGGAGTGCATCACCATCCGTGCGGGTAGGTGTTGCTCCGCGTCGACGTAGTAGGTCATGCGGCCGGCCTCTGTGCCCATGTCGGGGTTCACCTTCGAGGCGTCGTCGACTTCCAGGACGTAGCACCGGGCGCCGTTGACCATCTCCGTGCCGGCGTACCTCGCGTGTTGTTTGAGGCGATCGAATTGAGCTCCGTAGGCCGCTGACGGGGTCGTTGAGGAGGCAAACGATGTACTCTCGTTTCCTTTCATCCGGGTCTGGGTTTGGTAGGTCGGGGTTCCGTCCTGCATCACCTTTTTGTTGTAGGTGGTATAGAGGTTGGTCTCTACAATGTAGGTGTCGACCGTTTCAATCTGTTTGTCGTACCGGGCCCGCATGTTGTCGACCACCGACTCGACAGATTGGGCGGGGGCAGGGGCCGCCAGGAGGCAAAAAACGAGGGAAACGAGGGGAAGAGACCAGCGAGTTCGCAACATGGCTCCGGGGAGATGGTTGGGGGAAGATCGGCACAAAGTGCACGAGAGAATTGCCGGCCAAGTACGCTCAATAGGGACCGGAGGTTCATGAGTCATCACGATGTGGACGCGGAGCAAGAGATGAACCGGCTGCTTGCCGCCGGGGGGACGCCGCCGGTGGCGGAGGATCCGTTCGTCGTAGGGGGCGAGCGTCTGTCGCCCACTCGCATCATAGGATTGCTCCGGCCCCACATGATGGAACGGCGACTGGCGCGCATCCGCGAGGTGGTGGCGGGGCGCACCCGCAGTGTGGTGCCGGTGGTGGAGGGGCTCGTGAATACCGGCAATGTAAGTGCCGTCATGCGTTCCGCCGAGGCGCTGGGACACCAGGATGTGCACGTGGTGAAAGGCGAGCACGAGCGCTATAAGCACTCCCAGCGCACGGCGCAGGGGGCGCAGCACTGGCTCGACGTGTGGCACTGGGACGCCTCGAGCGACTGCGCGACACATCTCCGGGACGCTGGCTACCGCCTCGTGGCGATGCACCTCCACGCCGATACGGTGCCCATTCGCGCGCTTGACTTCACCGAGCCCACGGCGCTCATTTTTGGCAACGAGGAGGCGGGCGTGACGGACGACATGCTCGAACTGGCGGACGCGGCGTGTGAGGTACCGCTTCCCGGGTTCACCGAGAGCTTTAACGTGTCGGTGGCGGCGGCAGTGGGGCTCTACCACGCCCAGCAGGATCGGCTCGATCGGCAGGGCCACCACGCCGATCTCAGCGAGCCGGAGCAGGTCCGCCTGGTCGCTCGCTTTTGCCTCCGCAGTGTGAACAACGCGGAGAAGATTATTGAGCGGAAGCTAGGAGCGGAGGGGTGAGGCACGGGGGCCGAAGCGAGCTGCAGAGGAGGGCAGGTCGGAACCCCAAGGCAGGCCGCTGGTGCGGTCATTTCGACTCGGTCGTGCTGGCGTCCGGCGTGCCTGCCAGGGCGTTGAGGCGTTGCTGGACGAGAGCGTCGGCGTTTTTCCACTGCGCAGTGAGGGCTGCGCGGGCCTCCTGTGCCACGTCCGGCTGGCCGGCCGCGGCGGCCGCCTTGGCCTTCCCCCAAAGCGAGAGGGCGCGGGCGGGGTAGCGGTCCAGTGTCTTCTGGAACTGCGTCAACGCGTCGGCGGGCCGGTCGAGCGACAGTAGGGCCTCCCCGTACAGCTCGTGGGCCGGCTTGGGGGGGAATGTTGGGCCGTAGTCCAATGGCCGTTCGGACTCCAGTTTGGCGGCAGTCTTTAGGCGGTCGAACCCGGTGTCCGTCTGGCCTGCCTGCAAGGCGATGAGGCCCCGAAGCTCTTCCACCTGAATGCGGAGCGATTTCGAGTCGGTATTGCCAAGGGCCGCCTCGGCCTTCTCAAGCGCGGACCGGGCCGCCGCCAAATCGCCGCGATGGGCGGCGGCGAGGCCGCGTCCCGCATGGACCGTGACGGCGCCGCGCGCATCGAGCGAGCCGGGGAGCACATCCATGCGGTCCATCCGCTCGTCAAACCGACCCCACTGCTGCGTCTCCACGACGTACGCAACCGGCATATACCACCGCATGTAGTCGGCGTAGCCAGTGTTCACCTTTGGGTCGGTGGCATGTGTCTGGGTGGTGCCAAAGACCGAGCGGGCGTCGTCGTAGCGGCCCTGTTGGAGGCGGGCGTAGTGGAGCCAGTGCAGAGCGTGAAACCCGCCGCCACTGAGTCCTTCGTTGGCTTCTTCGCTCTTCTGCTTTGCCGCCTGGTAGGAGTCGACGTTCGAGTTGGCGCCACGGGTCCACTGGCCAAGCGCGAAGAAGATGTGGGATGGCATGTGGAGCGCGTGTGTGGCGGCCGGGGCGATGTCGGCGTAGACGCGGGCTGGACGCAGGCCGAGCGGGGCGTGCACCGGGTCGTCGTAGGCATGGATTAGGTAATGGGCCGCGCCGGGGTGCTGGGGGTTTGCGTCGAATACCTCTTCCACGATGGATGCGGCGCGCATGTACGTGGCAAAGTCGCGCCCCTCGTGCGCCGTGCCCAAAATAGAGAGGGCATGGAAGGCCTGTGCGTCGAGGTCGTCGGGGTACTGCGCGGCGAGATCCGCCATTGCGTCTTCGTAGGCGTCGTCGCGCGTTTTCTTGCCCGGTGGGTCCTCTTCGCCGGCGCCGTAAAGGAGGTGGAGCGTGCGAAGGTACGCTTTCTCGCGCTCGGTCGGGGTCTTGGCGAGTTGCGCGTCCGGGGAGGGCGCAAAGTCCCGCAGCGCCGCCAGTGCCGCCTCGCGATCCTGCTCCATCCAGACCGGATGGTTGTGCGTCATGGCCTCGCCCCAGTGGGCCATTGCAAAGTCGGGGTCAATGTTCTGGGCCTCCTGAAAGGCCGCCCGGGCGTCGTCGTACTCAAAGCTGTGCAGCATCAAAAGGCCGCGGAGGAAGGGCTCCTGAGCGGCTTCGACGCCCGAATTTTCGAACTCGGTGGCGCCCCATTCGGTCTGCTGGGCGTGGGCGGGAAGGGCGAAGAGACAAAGGGTGACGAAGAGGACAAATCCGCGGGCGAGACGACGCATGGCGCTGGGGGAAGCGTGAAGAAACGACGCGGTCACTGCCTACATGCCGCAGGGGCAAAGGTTCGATGCGGAGAGGATGGAAAGACGAAAGAGGGGACGTGATGGAGGTGAGGAAGGGACGGGAACGGAGAGCCGGGGGAGGTCACCGCCACGCCTCGGCATTGCCCACCCGTACCTGCGGTAGCGCGTCCCGTGACAGGGAAAGATGGCCCCTGTCCTCGATAAATCGCTCGGCGCTATCGGGCGGGAACCGAAACAGATCAATCGGCGCCGTGCGCTCGGTCGTGTGGACGGCAGATTCCACCGGTTCCAGAAGCGGGTCCAGGGTGCGGTCCCATTTTCCGAAGGCGAGGGGCACGTCGGAGTAACGGGTGACGAGGTGCTCAATTTTATCCGGTCCCACAGCCCCAGCCTCGCCCCAGAACCGAGGACGGCCGCGATGCGGATCCATTGCCACCACGTCCGGCTTGTACTTGCCGCCCACGTCGACCTCTACCTTAAGATCGGGATATTCGGGCAGATACAGGGCCCACAGGAATGCCTTCATCCACACGTGCTCTATTCGCTCCTGCGCGCGCTTGACGAGCACGATTTGCTCGCCGTGAGCCTGGAGTGTCAGTTTGCGACGGAGGTGGCGCATTGCCTCAACGCTGTTCGAAATACCGGACCATCCGACGACGCGTGTCTTCGTCGGGGAGCGGGCCATAGCCGGCGCGCATGTTGCTGTGGCAGTGCTCGGGGTCGGACGTGCCGGGGATGACGCACGTAACCTCGGGGCGAGACAGGATGAACTTGAGGAAGAACTGGTCCCAGCCGTCGACGAACGACCGGGCCCACTCCGGGAGCGGAATGCCGTCCACGGCCCGGAACAGTGCCCCGCCTTCGTACGGGCGATTCACGATTACCGCCACGTCGTTCTCGGCTGCGAGGGGGAGCAGTTGCTCCTCCGCCCGTCGCGTTCGGAGGGAGTAGGGCAACTGTACGAAGTCGATGTCCGTCGTCCGGATCACGCGCGCCAATTGGTCGAATGCGGCGATGCGGTGGTGGGTGACGCCGGTGTAGCGGACACGTCCCTCGGCCCTCCAGTCGCGGAGGGTGTCCAGGTGGGTTTGCCAGTCCACCAGGTTGTGCACCTGTATCAGATCCATGGGGCGGTGACGCATTTTCTCCATCGACGCCTCCATTTGTCGGATGCCGTCCTTCCGGCCTCGGGTCCAGACCTTCGTCGCGGCGAAAATCTCGTCGGTCAGTCCCAGGGCATCGCTGAGGGCACCCATGACCGCTTCGGCCCGTCCATACATGGGCGACGCGTCGACGACACTGCCTCCGAGTGCGACCAGCGTGCGAAGGACCTCCTTCAGTGGAGCCCGGGCCGTTTCGGACGAGCCCACGTCGAACTGTTGCCACGTGCCCAGGCCCACCACGGGCAGCTTCTCGCCGCTGCTCGGAATCGCACGGCGGCGCATGGAGTCGTCCTGTTGAGGGGGATTGGCCATGGCGCAAGCGGTGGACGTTTGGGGCCACAGCGACGTGCTGAAGAGGCCGCCCGTCCCCGCAGCGAGGAGGCGAAGGGCTTCTCGTCGCGACAAGGAAGAGGGCATCGAGAGAGTGGGCATTGGCAGCAAGCGGTGGGGGAGGGAAAATCAAATGGCCGCTACGGAGCCGCCGTCCACGCGGTAGTTGGCGCCGTTAATGAAGGAGGCGTGCTCGGAGGCCAGGAATGCCACCAGCGGCCCCACCTCTTCAATCTGTCCGGGCCGCTTCACCTCGATGTGTGGACGGTGCGTCTTCAAGAATTCGTCGATTGCTTCCTCCTTGGAAATGCCCTGCTCTTCGGCGGCCTGCTCCATCATCTCCTCCACGAGCGGCGTCTCGATGAACGCCGGGCTCACGGTGGTTACCAGAATGCCATCGTCGGCGTACTGCTTGGAGAGGGCCTTGCCAAAGTTGTTGAGCGCCCCCTTCGAGGCGCTATAGTGGATCATGTCGGGATAGGGCTGCTCGCCGTTCTCCGACGAGATATTGATGATGCGCCCCCAACCCTGATTTTTCATGTGCGGGATCACCCTGCGGGTGAGAGTGACCACCGCGAACAGGTTGAGCTCAAACAGGTCGCGCCACTCCTGGGTGGAAACCTCTTCGAGTGGACCCGGAGTGCCCACCGTGCCGGCGTTGTTCACGAGAATGTCGACCGTGCCGAAGGCGTCGATCGCCGCGTCCACGAGGCGGTCGATGTCGGCGTCCACCGTGAGGTCGGCCACCACCGGCTTTACCGTGCCGCCGTGTCCCTCCAGGTCCGCGGCGGCCTCTGCGAGGTCGTCTTCGTGGCGGGCGCAGATCACGAGGTCGCAGCCCTCCGCGGCCAGGGCGTTGGCGCAGCCGTAGCCGATGCCCTTGCTGCCGCCAGTGACGAGCGCGACCTTGTTGTTCAACGAAAGGTCCATGGTTCCCTGGAGTTGTTGCGGAAGCGCATGCAGGACACCGTACACCGCACGCGACGCCAGGGTTCACGGAGGCCCGAAGCAGGGTCCTACCTCCGCTCATTGCCCACGGGAACGGCCTGTTCGGCCTGTGCCACGTGGCGCAGCACGTCGGGCACGCTATCCGGCGTCACCGAGACGGAGTCGATGCCCGCATTCACCAGGAACTCTGCGAACTCGGGGTGGTCGCTGGGCGCTTGGCCACAGATGCCCACGGGGCACCCCGCAGCGTGTGCCTCGTCGATGAGGTGAGAAATCATGCGCTTGACCGACGTGTCGCGCTCATCGAATAGGTAGGTCAGCTGCTCGGCGTCGCGCCCCACGCCCAGGACGAGCTGCGTGAGGTCGTTGGTACCGATGGAAAACCCATCGAACCGATCGGCGAAGGCGTCGGCCTGGACGATGTTGGAGGGAGTCTCGGCCATCACGTACACGTCTAGCCCGTTCTCGCCGCGCTGCAAGCCGTGCTCCGCCATCACGTCGAGCACGCGGTCCGCCTCGGCGGGCGTGCGGCAGAAGGGGACCATTACCACCACGTTTGTAAAGCCCATCTCGTCGCGCACCCGGCGCAGGGCCTCACACTCCAGCGCAAAGCCCTCGCGGTAGGCGTCGCTGTAGTAGCGGGAGGCCCCGCGCCAGCCGAGCATCGGGTTCTCCTCGTGGGGCTCGAATGTCTGCCCGCCGATCAGGTCGGCGTACTCGTTGGTCTTGAAGTCGCTCAGGCGCACGATGACGGGGTGCGGACTTTGCGTGGCCGCAATGGTGCCGATGCCGCGCGCAAGGTGGTCTACGAAGTATTCCCCCTTCGCGTCGTAGCCCTCCGTGAGCGTCTCAATGTGGTGCCGCGCCGTCTCGTCCGTCACCTGGTCGAACGCCACCAGCGCCATCGGGTGGACCTGAATCACGTTGTTGATGATGTACTCCATGCGGGCCAGGCCCACGCCCTCCGTGGGCAGTTTCCACCAGTCGAGGGCCGCGGAGGGACTGGCCAGGTTCAGCATCACGCGGGTGTCAGGGTTGGGGAGGGTGCTCAGGTCGATATCCTCCGTGGTGTAGCTCAGTCGACCGTCGTAGACGTGTCCCTCGTCGCCTTCCGTGCAGGAGAGCGTCACGTCCTGGCGGTCGTCGAGCGTCTCGGTGGCGCTGCCGGTCCCAATGACGGCCGGGATGCCGAGCTCGCGACTTACGATGGCGGCGTGCGAGGTGCGCCCGCCCCGGTCCGTCACGATGCCGCCCGCCTTTTCCATGATGGGCCCCCAGTCAGGATCGGTCATTTCCGTCACGAGGATCTCGCCCTCCTCAAACTGCGCGGCCTCCTCTACGCTCCCGAGCACGCGGGTGGGGCCGGCCACGACCGCCTTGCCGATGCCCCGGCCCGACACCAGCCGTTCGCCCTCTTCTTGCAAGTGGTAGGTGCGCAGCACGCCGCCGGTTTCCCGCGACTGCACCGTCTCGGGGCGGGCCTGCACCACGAACAGCTCGCCCGTGTCTCGGTCGCGCGCCCACTCGATGTCCATGGGCCGCTCGTAGTGCGCCTCAATGATGCGGCCCCATCGCGTGAGCGCCAGGATCTCGTCGTCGGACAGCACGAAGCGGTTTCGCTCCGCGTCCTTGGTCTCAACGGTGGCCGTGCCGCCTTCGCCCGTAGAGACAATTTTCTTCGCCTGATCCCCCTTCGTTTTTTCCAGGATGGGAGTCAGCGACTTATCATCCGTGAAGGGGGCGTACACGGTGTACTGGTCCGGGTTGACGATGCCCTTTACCACGCTCTCACCGAGGCCGTACGCGGCGTTGATGAGGGTGGTGTCGGGAAAGCCCGTCTCCGTGTCGATCGTGAAGAGAACGCCCGATTTGTCCGCTCGCACCATCTTTTGGATGCCGATGGAGAGGGCCACCTGTTGATGGTCGAAGCCCTGTTTTTCGCGGTAGCCGATGGCGCGGTCGGTGAAGAGGGAGGCAAAGCAGCGCTTGCAGGCGGCCAGTACCGCGTTGGCCCCCCGCACGTCCAGGTAGCTCTCCTGCTGCCCGGCAAAGCTGGCCTCGGGCAGGTCCTCGGCCGTGGCGCTGCTCCGCACGGCCACGTCCACCGCGTTCGTGTCGTAGGCGGCGCTGAGGGCCTGGTAAGCCTCCCGAATGGCCGCGGCCACGCCGTCGGGAAAGGTGCCCTGGCGAATCTGCGTACGGATGGCGGTGCCCGTGTCGCTGAGCGACTGCTCGCCCGCCGTCCAGGCCTCGAGCTGGGCCTGGATCTCGGCCGTCAAGTCGTTGGCGTCCAGGAAGCGGCGGTAGGTCTCGGCGGTCGTCGCAAATCCGTCGGGTACCCGGATGCCCTCTTCCTTAAGGGCACCAATCATCTCGCCGAGGGATGCATTCTTGCCGCCTACGACGGGTACGTCGTCCCTGTTGAGCGTGTCGAAGCGACGGATGACTGTGCGGGTATCGGGAAAATCGGTGGGATGGGGCATGGTTGAAAAGGAGTTGGAGAGCGTCGAAACGGCGATGGTGAGGCTCCCCGGCGACCAAGGGCTGCTCGCAAAACGCTCAGTCCAGGAGCCTCTAGAGGAAGGCCTCACGCAAGAAGAAGGGACCGCAGAGGCGCACCTGCATGGTAAAGAAGGAGGACATGTACTTGGAAGCGCTTCCGAAATCCGTTACAGGCTTGTCGAAGATCGGGGGCCGTGTGGGGGGTCGCGACGCATCGTCGCATCGAGAGGGGGGCTGCATCGAGGCGGAGGGAGAAGCGGTGGCCGACCGGATGTTGAGCGGTGGGGCGGTGTGCGACGAGTGCTTAGATGCCACCGTAGCGCGCGGCGCGGCGTCGAGACATCGACTGATTCCGCGATGAACTCTTCACGTGGGGCGCACGCCCGCAAAACGGGCGGCGGGGTTGTGCGTAGAAACTCCTGTTCTTCTGTTCCCAACCACGGCCCCTCCGCCCTCATGGACGTCTCCATCGATACTGTTTCGCCTGCCCGTGTCCACGCCCTCGACCACCTGGAGCAAATCCGGCGCGACGATGCCTTCGTGGGCGAGCTCACGGTGGAGGGGGAGGATGCTCGGACGCGCCGGCAGGCGCGCGACTTGGTGGCGGGTGTGACTCGGCAGCGTCGCTGGCTCGATTTCGTGCTGGGAGAGGCCTATCACGGCGACTACGACTCGATCGAGCACCGCCTCCGCGAAATCTTGCGCCTCGGGCTTTACGAATTGCTCTTCCAGTCGACCCCCACCCACGCGGCGGTCGACGAATACGTGGAGCTGGCCAAGCAGGCCCTCCGCCCCGGTGCGGGCAATCTCGTGAACGGCGTTCTCCGCACGATCGACCGCGACCGCGAGCACATCCCAACGCCCGATACGGGCAACGACGCCGAGGACCTGGCCCTCCGCTACTCGCATCCCAGCTGGATGGTGGCGCGGTGGCTCGACCGGTTTGGGCTCGACGATACGACCGAGCTCCTGCGCGCTAACAACCGCCGGCCCATGTACAGCGTGCGGGTCAATCCCCTCCGTACGAACAAAGAAGCGGTGGTAGCGTGGCTCGACGAGCACGACGTGGTAAACATCGACTCTCCCTACCTCGACGACCACCTTCGGCTCAAACGACTGCAGGTGCTCATTGAGGAGGGGCTGCTCGACGACGGCCACGTGGCGGTGCAGGATGAGAGCGCCGGCCTCGTGGTACAGCTGCTCGATCCGCAGCCCGGCGAGACGCTGATTGACGGCTGCGCCGCGCCGGGAGGCAAAACGATGCACGCCGCAGCCCGGATGAGGGGGGAGGGCACGATCCTAGCGGTCGACGCGCAGGCCGAGCGTCTGGAGCGGGTGGAAGATGCCGCTGAGGCCCACGGCGTCGGGGATCTGGTACAGACCGAGACGGCCGATCTCCGTGAGTGGGCCGACCAGCCGGATCCCCCGCAGGCCGATCGTGTACTGGTGGACGTGCCGTGCACCGGCCTCGGCGTACTCGCCAAGCGAGCCGACCTGCGGTGGCGCCGCTCGCCGGAGGACCTGGACGAGATGGCCGCGCTGCAAGACGAACTGCTCGACGCTGCGGCGCGCCTCGTGCGGCCCGGCGGTCTGTTGCTCTACAGCACCTGTACCATCGAGCCGGAGGAGAATGAACACCGCATCGACGCCTTCCTGGCCCGCCACGTCGAGTTTACACTCGAATCGGCCGAGGGGCACGTGCCCGACGAGATGGTATCGGACGCGGGCTTCCTCACGACACTGCCGCATGAGCACCGCACGGACGGCGCTTTTGCGGCCCGGCTGCGTCGCGTAGAATCCTAGCCTGGGGGCTGCGGCAGCGAGGGAGCACTCGACCCCACGAAATGAGAAGCACTGTTGCAGGAGAGAATACTTTTGTCGCTCCAAGCTTGACTTGGAGCCCATCGGATCTTCCGATAAAGCCTCCCTATTCGGTCGGATAGGCTCCAGAGCAAGTTTGGAGCGACGGTACTGCTTATTTTCGGCGTCGGGAGGTAGATGCTACATTGACTCGTCGTCTCATTCCTCACCGCTTGTTCCCGCCATGAATTCGTGGCTTGGCCGGCTGACGCTCGGCCTCCTGTGTCTGCTGATGTTGGGCAGCGGTCCCGCCTACGGCCAGCGCGTCGCCAAGTATGGGGCCGATTTCTTAGCGGGTGGCGTGGACGCGCGAGCGCTCGGAATGGGCGGGGCATACGTGAGTTTGGCGAATGAAGTCAGTGCTGGATACTGGAACCCGGCCGGGCTTCACGCACTCTCGTACCCGGAACTTAGCTACATGCACGTCGAACGCTTCGCGGGGGCCGTGTCGTTCGACTACGGGGCCGTCGCCTTTCCGGTGACGGCCCAGTCCACCGTTGGCGTGTCTGCGTTCCGGAGCGGCGTGAACGACATTGTGAACACCCTCGAGGCCTGGAATCCGGACCGCGGCCAGCCGCTGCCCGGCTACGAAAGCCGCATTACCCGCTTCTCGGCGGCGGACTGGGCTCTGTTCGTAAGCTACAGCCGGCAGGTGAGCGACCGACTCTCCGTGGGCGTCAACTTTAAGGGCATCCACCGGTCCATCGGCGACTTTGCCAACGCCTGGGGCTACAGCATGGACGTGTCGGCCCGCTACCGCACGGGGCCGTATCGCTTCGGGCTCGTGGTGCGCGACCTCACAACGATGCTCCAGAGCTGGAGCGTGAACCCCTCGGCCTTTGAGGTCAACTGCACGAATCCGATCGACGGGCAGCCCTTCGAGGCCTGCCTGAACGACAATGGCTCGCTGATTGAGGACAATGCGGCGCGCTACCGGGCCGTGTTCGACCAGCGCATTCCGCAGGGCGGTACGGCGCTGGTGCTGCCGGTAGCCCGGCTCGGCTCGGGGGCCGTGTGGCCGGTGGGCGACGGGCATCAACTGACCGCGGGGCTCGATGTGGACGTGGCGGTCGACGGTCAGCGCGCCTTCGTCCCCAACATCGGTGACGTGTCGTTTCGGCCGCGTCTCGGCATGGCGTTTCGCTACGCGGGGGTCGTGGAGTTACGCGGCGGCCTGCGGCGCCTCCAGGTCGGTGAGCCCATCGGCGTGGACCTGACACCCTCGGTGGGGGCCGGGCTCGACCTAGAGCAGGTGTCGGTCGACTTTAGCTTTGGGGACTTTGCCGGGCTCGTGGCGGAGGATCTGGGCTACTCGTACCGCATCTCGGCCCAACTGCGGCTCGAACAGCCGGGCCTGGAGCGGCCGGGGGAGTAATTTGGGCGTGGGCCAGTAGGGGAAGGAAGCAGTAGGAACGGCGAGCAACGGCTCCGAACCTTTCGTCCACACCAGCCGTCCTACTCTCCGTCGAGCACAGGCTGGTCTTTTGATTTAGACCCTGGAGCGTTATGCCTCAGAGTGATTGGATCGGGCTCGGGAGCAGTCTTCTCCTCCACGTGGGCCTCGCGGTCCTGTTTGCCTTTTTGACCGCCGCGGAGCCCCGCCCCGCCCAGCTCGGCTACGTGGAGGTCGAGTTTGGTGAGTTCTCGCCGGGCCAGCCGGTGGAGGCGACCGAGGAGGTGGAGCAAACGACCACTCCCGAGCCCCAGGAGGAGGCTCCTGAGCCCGAAACCCAACCCGACGAAACGTCGGAAGAACCGGAGTCGGAGCCCGTCGAGCTTCCGGAGGAGGAGCAGAGCGAGGAGACCGTCCCGCCCACCGAGGAAGAAACGACCGTGCCGGAGGCCGAGTCGCAGCCGGAAACCGAACAGCAATCCGACCAGCAGGAGCCTAGCGAAGAGCCCGGGGACGAATCCGGCGATCCGGGCACGGGTACCCAAGAGGAGGCCGCCGCGCCGTACGACATCGAAGGGCTCGACCGCGATCCGCAGCGCGCCCCGCTCCCCCAGTATACCGAAAAGGTGAACGCTCGCATCCGGGTTCAAATCACCGTCAATCCGGAGGGCCGCATCGTCCGTCGCATTCCGCTGCGAAAAGGCAACCCGCAGCTGGAGGCCGCGGTCATGGACGCCCTGCAGCAGTGGCGCTTCAACGCGCTCCCCCCCGCGGCGCCGCAGGAGAATCAGACCGGCACCATCACCTTTACCTTCCGGCTGGAGTGAATAGCCTTTGGGACGTGGATGAAAAACGGTGCCTCCATGCTCTCATGCCTCCAAGCGTCCACGCCTCCTGCTTGACACCGATCCGTCCGTCGCGCTCTTTGTAGGGGCGATTCCGTCACGTTCCCCACCGATTCTTCCCCCCATGCCGTCCCCGGACTCCTCTGTCGACGTGCCCTCCGAAATTGATGTCCGCGCCCTCTACGAGTCATTGCTCGTGCCCCGTGTCATCGAGGAAAAGATGCTCACCCTTATCCGCCAGGGGCGCATTGCCAAATGGTTTAGTGGATACGGGCAGGAGGCCATCGCGGTAGGCACTGCCTGGGCGCTCGACGACCGCGACTACATCCTCCCGATGCACCGCAACCTGGGCGTGTGGACGACCCGCGGGGTGGACCGGGAGCGGCTCTTTTGTCAGCTGATGGGGAAGTCGGGAGGGTTCACCAACGGCCGCGACCGCACCTTCCATTTCGGCCTGCCCGAGAAGAATCTCATAGGCATGATCTCGCACATGGCCGCCATGCTACCGGTGGCGTGTGGCCTTGGGCAGGCCATCCGCTACCGCGACGAGAACCGGGTGGCCTGCGCATTTTGTGGCGACGGGGGCACCCGCGAGGGGGACTTCCACGAGGCGCTCAACCTGGCGTCGGTGTGGGATCTGCCGGTGGTGTTTCTGGTGGAGAATAACGGCTACGGCCTCTCGACCCCGACCGAGGAGGCCGTGGCCCCGAACGACATTGCCGACGCGGCTGCCGGGTACGACATGCCGGGCTGGGTGGTGGACGGCAACGATCTGTTTGCGGTGATGGACGCGGTGCGGGACGCCCGCGCTCATGCGCGGACCGAAGGGCCCATCCTGCTGGAGATGAAAACCTTCCGCGTGCGGGGTCACGAGGAGGCTTCCGGCACTGCTTATGTACCGGACGAACTGATTGCGGAGTGGACCGACGAGGATCCGGTGGAGCGGGTGACCGCAGAGCTTCGAGACGAGGGGCTCCTCGCCGGGGATGCGATGGAGGCGATTCGCGATGACCTGGAGTCGGAGATCGACACCCTCGCCGAATGGGCGCTCGATCAGCCCGAGGTTACCAGCACGCCCGAGGCAGAGCGCGACGCGGTTTTTGCCCCCGCGCCGGAGCCCACTCCTCCGTCCCCCGACGCTGAGACGGCGGAGACCCGCTTCATCGACGCCATCCAGGAGGCCCTCTGGGCCGCAATGGAACAGGACGAGGACGTGATCCTGATGGGCCAGGACATCGCCGAGTACGGCGGGGCCTTCAAAGTTACGGATGGTTTCGTGGAGGAGCTCGGCGAAGAGCGGGTTCGCAACACGCCCATCATCGAAGACGGCGCTATTGGGGCCGGCATGGGACTCGCTATCGAGGACCTGCCAGCGGTGGTAGAGATGCAGTACGCCGATTTCATCTCGTGCGGATTCAACCAGACCGTCAACAACCTCGCGACCACACACTACCGGTGGGGTCAGCCGGTCAATGTCACCATCCGCGCCCCCTTCGGCGGGGGCATCGGGGCCGGGCCGTTTCACTCGCAGTCGCGGGAGGCCTGGTTCGCCCACACGCCGGGCCTCAAGGTCGTGATTCCCGCCACGCCCCGCGACGCGAAGGGACTCCTCCACACCGCCCTCGCCGACCCGAACCCGGTCCTCTTCTTCGAGCACAAGAAGCTTTACCGCTCGGTTCGCGGCGAGGTGCCCACCGAGGAATACTCACTGCCCTTCGGCGAGGCGCGCGTTGCCCGGATGGGGACCGACGCGACGATCGTCACCTACGGCGTGGGCGTGCACTGGGCGCTGGCGGAGGCCGAGCACCAGGCTGAGGCCAACGGCGCGGAGTTGGAGGTGGTGGACCTGCGTACGCTCGTCCCTTGGGACCGCGAGACCGTCCGCGAGTCGCTCACCAAAACGAACCGTCTTCTCGTGCTACACGAGGCGACGCGCACCGCGGGCTTCGGGGCGGAGGTGGCGGCGGAACTGGGGAAGATCGGGTTCAAACTCCTCGATGCGCCCATCAGGCGGGTGGCGGCGGAGGACCTGCCGGTGCCCAACGCCAAGCCGTTGGAGGACGAAATCTTCTCGGCGGAGGCGCGGCTGCGGCCGACGGTTGAAGAGCTACTTGCCTTCTGAGCGAAGACGGTGACGTGGCCGAATTCGACGGTCGGTTCGGGTCACTCGTGATCACCCCAGAGCGTTGGCATCGCCTGACGCAAAACCAGCACGCCCTCCAGCAGCGTCCGGTCGTAGTTGATGAAGCCGTGCGCGGCGTACACCTCCGGAGGGGTGCAGTCGTAGAGCAGTTTCGCTTCGCGGTCGTGCTGCCGGTAGTCGGTCGTCAAGATCATGCCCACGAGGCCGGTCGTTCCGTCTCCCACAAACACATCAAGCGGGTCGCCGTCCGTCCCGAGAGTGTCGTTAACGAAGCCGTAGTCGAGGGGGTAGACAACGGACGGATAGGTGGGGTGCGCCGTGGTTCGGGGGCGCTCAATCGTAATGCCGTGCTGCTGAATACACCGCTCCCACGCGCTCCACTGAAGGTGCGCCTGCACCAGGGGGCGAAGGGCCTGGAGGTTGAGCGAGGAGAGGGGGGAGGACGACACAGGCAAGGGACGCGAAGGGGGACGGTCTGTGCAGGAGGCGGCACCGGGGGGCACCGGCGTGCCTCTCTCCGAAAAATCGACAGCGGCAGTCTGTTCCCGCTTGTGGGCAGAGGACGGACGCTTGTTCCGTTGCACACCGCCCGCTACGAGGGCCGACGGGGCGGCGTCACCTCCAGCTCCGAAAAGAAGACAAAGAGGTATGAAATGGGGTCAAATCAACACGTCACCTATTGCCTCGATTTTTGGTTTTTCGGTCTGACAGCTACGTTACAATTGCCGAAAACGCACCCCTGAGGGGGCGTCACGAGCGGATCGGGACGGGGCATATCAGCGGGGCCGCGACCGTTATTACTTCCAATCTCGGCACTTCCGATGAAGCTTCCTGGCTTCCCACATTCGCTGCTTTCTGCGGCACGCCTACGCTTCGGTATACTGGTGGCCCTGACTGCTGGTGCTCGCGGGCGGCTTTCGGCTGACGGCGTGCCAGTCTTCCTCTGATGGCGAGTCCGAGGCTGAGGGGCCCTCGAAGCGCATCTCCACTCTGTTTCAGCCCCTTCCGGACGAGGTCCCGGAACTAGGCGACGGGCCGGTGGCCGAGGTGCGAGTCGGCCTGGGGCACAAGCTCTACTTTGAGCCCAAACTCTCCCGCTCCGGCAACGTCTCGTGCAACACCTGTCACGTCGTCGGGGCGGCCGGCGTGGACCACCGACAGGTCTCGAAGGGCGTGGGCGATCGGAAGGGCCGACGCAACAGCCCCACGGTCTACAACGCTGCCTTCTTGGAGTCGCAGTTCCTTGGAGTCGCAGTTCTGGGACGGCCGCGCGGCTACTCTCAAGGAGCAGGCGAAAGGGCCGCTACAGGCGCACGTGGAGATGGGCATGACGCCCGAGATGGTGGTGGAGCGCCTGCGGACCCTCGGGTATACGTCGCTCTTTGAGAAGGCCTTTCCCAAGGCCGACACGGCCGTCACCTTCAACCACGTGGGATGCCATTGCGGCGTTCGAACGCACGCTCATCACGCCCGGTGCGCCCTTCGACCGCTACCTGGAGGGTGACGAGGACGCGCTCACGGCCAAGCAGAAGGAGGGACTCAAGATCTTTACCAACAATGGCTGCGCCGGCTGCCACCGCGGGCCCATGCTCGGCGGGCAGGGATACGCCAACTTCTCGCACGCTGCGGGCGACGCGGATACGGGGCGGGAGGAGGTCACTGGCGAGGCGGGCGACCGGTATTCGTTCCGCATTGCGTCGCTGCGCAACGTTGCCGAAACGGCGCCTTACTTCCACGACGGGTCGGCCCGCACCCTACGCGAGGCGGTGTTCATCATGGGCAAGGCACAGCTCGGCCGCACCTTCAACGAACAGGAGATCGACAAGCTGGTGGCCTTCCTCAACTCCCTTACCGGCGAGTTCCCCAACGTGCCCTATCCGAAGCTCCCGCGTTGGCCCCCGCAGCCGACCGATGATTCCGAGCCCGCTTGCCGGCCGAGGCATAATCATCACTTGCTCGGGGGACCGCGCTCACGTGGGACCACCCCGAGTCTGTGTGGGGCCGGAACGGGGGGCGCAGAGGAGGAGAAAAACAGGGGACACTCGTCTTACGAGGCGAGTCGCTTCCGTCGGGCCACGTGGGCGGGCGGCTCCACGTCGGGCGGGAGGTCGAGTCGGAGGGCGAGTTCCTCCAGCTGCTCGGGGTCCACCCAGTCGGGCGATTGCACCATGGGCTCCTTGCCGCTCTGCGTCTTGGGGAAGGCGATGACGTCCCGCAGCGAGTTGGCCCCGGCCAGGAGCATGACGAGGCGGTCGAGACCCAGCGCGATGCCGCCGTGCGGCGGGGCGCCGTAGCGGAGGGCATCGAGGAGGAAGCCAAAACGGTTCTCGGCTTCTTCCTCGTCGATTCCGAGCACGTCGAACACCTTCATCTGCGTCTCGCGGGTGTGAATGCGGATGGAGCCGCCGCCAATCTCGTTGCCGTTCAGCACGAGATCGTAGGCGCGCGCCTGCACTCGGGTCGGGTCGTCGTCGAGCCGGTCGACGTCGTCGGGATGCGGAGCGGTAAAGGGGTGGTGCATAGAGACGGGCCGCCCGGCCTCTTCGTCGTACTCCATGAGCGGGAAGTCGGTGACCCAGAGGAAGGCGTCTTCGCCTTCGTCGGCGGGGGGGCGCAGGTCGAGTTCTTCGCCCAAGTGGAGGCGAAGGGCCCCGGCCTGCTCATAGACGATCGGTGGGTCGCCGGCCAACGTGAGAATCAGATCACCCGCCTCGGCTCCGACTTGCTCGGCCGCCTGTCGACCGTACTCGTGGGGCAGCGCGTCGCTACTTAGGTTCTGCGCAAGGCTAGAACCGTCGCTCGGCAGCTGGAAGTAGATGAGTCCAGCGGCGCCGATTTCGTCGGTCACGTAGTCCTCCAGCCGATCCATCGCTGCGCGGCCCCGGTCGCCCTCGCCCGGCACCCGGATCGCCACGATACGCCCCCCGTCGTCCACGATCGACTCGAAGACGCGGAAGCCGCTGCCGTCGAAGCAGTCGCTCACATCGTGCAACTCCAGGCCGAAGCGCGTGTCAGGTTTGTCTGTGCCGTAGGTGCGCAGCGCCTCGTCGTAGGTCATGCGCGGGAAGGGCGTCTCCAGTGTCGTGTCCTCCAGGTCCGCCCAAAGGTCCGCCATGAGACCCTCCGTCAGCTCGTACACCTGCTCCTCGGTGGCGAAGGTCATCTCCACGTCGATCTGCGTGAACTCGGGCTGTCGGTCGGCGCGCAGGTCCTCGTCGCGGAAGCACTTCACGATCTGGACGTAGCGGTCGAGCCCGCCCACCATGAGGAGCTGCTTGTACGTCTGCGGCGACTGCGGCAGCGCGTAGAAGCGGCCCGGGTGCAGGCGGCTCGGGACTAGGAAGTCGCGCGCGCCCTCCGGTGTCGATTTCATGAGCACCGGTGTCTCCACCTCCAGAAAGTCGTGCCGGTCAAAGTAGCGGTGGGTCGTCTGGTAGAGGCGGTGGCGCAGGATCATGTTCTCCTGCAGCTCCGGCCGCCGGAGGTCCAGGTAGCGATGCTTCAGGCGCAGATCCTCGTTCGTATTCATCTGCCGCTCCTCGTGGGCGCTCACCACGAAGGGGGGCGTCTTGGACGTATTGAGTACTCGCAGGTCGTCGGCGCTCACCTCAATGGCCCCGGTGGCCAGATCCGGGTTCACCATGTCCTCGCCCCGAGGTCGCACCGTGCCTTGCACGCTGATGACGTCTTCCCGCCGCAGCCGTCCGGCCATTTCGTAGGCCGTCTGGTTATCCTGCGGAGAAAAGACAACCTGCGTGAGGCCGTACCGGTCGCGCAGGTCCACAAACACGAGCCCCCCGTGGTCGCGCCGGGTGTCGACCCAGCCTTTGAGGACGACGTCGTGCTCATCGTCCTCGGCGCGGAGGGCGCCGCAGGTGTGGGTGCGGGGGGGGTGCGTGTCCTCGGAAATGAGGTCGGCACGGGAGGGAGAACTCATGGGCGAGACGAGATTGAGCGTCGGGTGGAAAGGCGAAGAGAGGCGCAGTGCAATTATGCTTGAAAAGCTAACAGACCGAACGGTAGAGTCAATCCCCGGTTCGTCCTCACCGTGAATTTAGACATAGAATTAGACAGAGCGAGGGGCGTCTCCTATATTCCTTCCGTTCGTAGAGATTCTGTAACGACGCCCCGGTGTGACCCCTCGTATCACGGGGGTAGTTCCGTCTCTTGCATCGATCCTCAGGCAACCGATGGCTGCTAGCGATCCGTCGTCCGACGACTCTCTGAAGAACGGGGGCGCAGGTGCCCCGGCGGAGGCAGCGGCCACGGCCGTGCCGCAGGACCAGGACTTCTTTGGGCACCCCCGTGGGCTGGCGACGCTGTTCTTCACCGAGCTCTGGGAGCGATTCAGCTACTACGGCCTGCGGGCGCTTCTCGTGTTGTTTATGACGGCTCCCGCCGGGGCCGCGGCCACGAATCCGGGCCTGGGCTTTGGCACGGAGAAGGCGACAGCCGTTTACGGGCTCTACACGGCCTTTGTGTACCTGCTGGCCCTGCCGGGCGGCTGGGTGGCCGACAACATCTGGGGCCAGCGGCGGTCGGTGTTTGTGGGCGGCATCATCATCGCGGCCGGGCACTTTAGCCTCGCGATGCCGGCGCTCGGACTGCCCGACGAGGCCTTTTTCTACCTCGGGCTGTTTCTCATTGTGGTGGGCACCGGTCTGCTCAAGCCTAACATTAGTACGATGGTGGGCGACCTCTATCCGGAGGGAGGGGCGCGGCGCGATGCGGGGTTCTCGGTCTTTTACATGGGCATTAACTTCGGGGCCATCCTCGGGCCTACGCTCTGTGGCTGGCTTGGCGAGCAGTACAGCTGGCACTGGGGCTTTTCGCTGGCTGGGTTTGGGATGCTCGCGGGCCTGGTCTCGTACAAGCTCGGGGCGCCGAACCTTGGCAAGGCGGGCCTGCTTGAGGCCGACGACGACGCGGCGGTGCAGCGCAAGAGTCGCAACTTCTACCTCCTCACGGCGCTTGTGGCAGCGCTCGTGGTGGCGTTCGGCTTTCTTGCCACGTCGGGCGTCATTGCCGTGACCCTTACGCAGGTGGCCGAGGCACTGGGCGTCGGCATCATCCTCGTCACGCTGCTTTTCTTTGCCTACCTTACGCTCGACTGGAGCGGCGTGGGGGCCATGACCGCGTTCTTCGTGGTGGCGAGTGTCCTAGCCAATCAGTTCGTGGGGGGCGGCGCACTGGCCTCTCAGATTGGGGTGGGCGCCACGGTGGCATTCTTCATACTCGTGAGCATCTCGCGTCTGCTCGCGCCGCAGTACGACGTGTCGTTGAAGAAAAAGCGGCTTTTGGTGATCTTCTGGCTGTTTCTGCTCTCGGCCCTCTTCTGGTCGGGCTTCGAGCAGGCCGGCTCCTCGCTCAACCTCTTTGCCCGCGACCTGACGGCGCGTGGCTTCGGGCCCTTCGCCTTCTCACAGACCTCGGCGCTCCTGGGGGCCCTCGTGATTATTGGATTGCCGGCTGCTTACATCGGCTACCGCATGTTTCGACGCGAGGACCTGTGGTGGGTGGGACAGGCCGGCGTGAGCCTGCTCGGCGCGCTCGTCGTGGGCTTTCTGGGCTACTTGGCGTACCAGATGGCCGGGGGCTGGACCATGCCAGCCAGCATGCTGCAGAATATCAACCCGACGTTCATCGTCGTGCTTGCGCCCGTTTTCGGGAGCCTCTGGACTTGGCTGGCCAACCGGGACGCCAACCCGTCCATCCCGGTCAAATTCGGGCTCGGTCTCTTCGGGCTCGCGGCGGGCTTTTTTGTGATCTCCTGGGGCGCCGCGCAGGCCACCGCCGAGAATCCGGTGGGGGCGCACTGGCTCGTCGTAACCTACTTCCTGCACACCTGTGGCGAGCTGGCCCTGTCTCCGGTTGGCCTCTCCTCGATGACCAAGCTGGCGCCGGAGAATCGCGTGGGGCAGATGATGGGTGTCTGGTTCGTGTCTACGGCCCTCGGCAACCTGTTCGCCGGCCTCATTGCCGGGCAACTCGAAGCCCTCGATCCGGCCAGCCTCTTCTCCACGGTGGCGGTTATCGTGGGCGGGGGCGGGGTGATTGCACTGCTCGCGGCGCCACCCGTGAAGCGACTGATGGGGGACGTAGAGTAATCGGCGAGACACTGCTTTTTTCCTGAAGGCGTCCTCGGGGCGCCGATACCACCCTTTTTCCACGCCAACCGCTCCAGTTCTGATGATCGACGTCGCCATTACGCGCCTGCCTCACGCGGAGGGGCTTGCCCTTCCCGCTTACGAAACCTCCGCCAGTGCGGGCCTGGACCTGCGGGCCGCGGTGCCGGCGGACGAGCCGGTGACGCTCGATCCGGGAGGGCGAACGCTCGTGGATACGGGCCTGCAGATTGCGCTGCCGGAGGGCTACGAAGGTCAGGTGCGGCCGCGGAGCGGGCTGGCGCACCGCCACGGGATCACGGTGCTGAACAGCCCCGGCACCATTGATGCAGACTACCGGGGCGAGGTGAAGGTGCTTCTCGTACACCACGGGTCCGAGCCGTTTGCCATTGAGCGCGGACTGCGCATCGCACAGCTCGTCGTGGCGCAGCATGCCCGGGTCGAATGGAGGCGTCGGGACACGCTGGATGAGACGGAGCGGGGGGGCGGCGGGTTTGGGTCCACGGGTGCCCAGTGAGGGGAAGGGCGATTCGCACAGACCTAGCGACTGATCGGGTTGCTCACGGGGCGAGGTCGCTTCGACAGGTAGAGATCGACCCGGTCCACGGCGCCCCGGATGGGGAGCCGCAGGAGGTCGAGAATCAGGTCCTCGCTCGCCCCTTCCTCCGCGCGTAGCCGCAGGGTGGCGTCCGCGGTGTCCGAGATTGCGTAGTCGAACTCGATAGGGGAGGTCGTGTCCGGAAAGAGCGTGAGCTCGTCGCCATCCACGTCGAAGGTGCCCTGCACGATGAGATCATCGTCGGTTTCTTGCTCCCGGCCGATAAACGTAAAAAACTCCCCGCCCTCGGCGCCCCGCCGCAGTGTGAGCACCAGCCGGTCGTACTGCGTGTCAAGTTGCTCCTTCACCGAAATCCCATCGACCGACAAGTCTGTGGCCCGCCAGGAGCCGGGCAACTCGCCGAGATCGTCCTCATCGGCGAGGTCGCACCCGGCCAGCATCCACACCAGTCCAATACACGCAGCCACGATGGTCCAGGGTCGCTTCAACAGAGGTCGCATAGCAGGAAGGGGAGTGGAGATTTGATGAACGCAATGTGTTGTACGAGAGGCGCCCCGCTTCGATTCTTCGATGGGTGAAGCCCGATGGGGCCGTTTCGAGCCGAACACTGGGCCGATACATCAGGTGCGACCGCTTCATCTCGTCACGGCTACATGGGACATTGAGGGAATGACGAGATTGTAGCAGAACTACGGGTGAATCAAGAAAAATCCGAGGCGGGCGCCCAAACTGTTGGGGGCGGAATGTGTAGAACCTCGCGGTTATACAATTCCCCGCACTATTCGCGCATCGAATGACTCATTGCGGAGCTGCGTGTCGGGGGAGGGCCCGAACGCCCCGTAACAGGATCGACTCACCACATCGTACCGCACCAACCTCTTTCTGTACATGGATCACAAAGAAGGACAATACAAAGTACGCGACCTGAGCCTGGCCGAGGAGGGCCGCAAGCGCATCGAATGGGCGGAAAGCCGCATGCCCGTTCTCATGCAGCTCCGCGAGGAGTTTGCCGATGAGAAGCCGTTCGAGGGCTACAAGATTAGCGGCTGTCTGCACGTCACGAAGGAGACGGCCGTGCTCGTCGAGACGCTGCAGGCCTGCGGCGCCGAGGTGGCCTGGAGCGGCTGCAACCCGCTCTCGACGCAGGACGATATCGCCGCTGCCCTGGCCAACAACGGCATCGAGATCTACGCCTGGCACGGGCTCGACACCGACGACTTCTACTGGTGCATCGAGCGGACCATCGATACGCCGCCGCACCTGACACTCGACGACGGCGCCGACCTGATTTTTACGGTTCACTCCGACCACCCGGAGATGGCCGACCACATCATCGGGGGCTCAGAGGAAACCACGACCGGAGTGCACCGCCTCCGCGCCATGGACAATGATGGAGAGCTGCAGTATCCCGTCTACGCCGTAAACGACGCCGAGACGAAGTGGGACTTTGACAATGTCTACGGCACCGGCCAGAGCACGATCGACGGCATCCTCCGCGCCACCAGCACCTTGATTGCGGGCAAGAACTTCGTGGTCGCTGGCTACGGCCACTGTGGCCGCGGCGTCGCCACCCGTGCGAAAGGCATGGGTGCCAACACGATCGTGACGGAAGTAAAGCCGGCCAAGGCGTTGAAGGCCACGCTCGATGGCCACCAGGTCATGAGCATGGACGAGGCCGCCGAGAAGGGCGACATCTTCGTCACGGCCACCGGCATGAAGGACGTGATCCGTGGTCGGCACTTCCTCAAGATGAAGGATGGCGCCATCGTCGCGAACACCGGCCACTACGACGTGGAGCTGAACCTGGAGGAGCTCGCCGACCTCTCCACCGACGCCCGCGAGGTGCGCGAGAACAACCGCGAGTACACGATGGAAAACGGCAAGCGTGTCTACGTGCTCGGCGACGGCCGGCTTGTGAACTTGGCCGCGGCGGAGGGGCACCCGAGCGAGGTGATGGACATGAGCTTTGCCAACCAGTTCCGTGCCCACCTGGACTTGGTGCAGCGCCACGAGTCCGACGAGATGCTGGAAGACAGGGTGTACGACATCCCGCAGGAGATGGATAACGAGATTGCCCGCGTGAAGCTGCAGACGATGGGCATCGAGATCGACGGCCTTTCCGAGGAGCAGGAGCACTACGCTACGGACTACTCGGCGGGAACGTAGAAGAAAAGACCAGCCGGAGTAAGACCGCCGACTGATGGACATCAGACACGCCGCGTTGAGGCTGGCCCTGAGCCTCGGCGCGGCGTTTTTTGTTTGGCGCGGGCGGGCTCGAACGCCACGTCCATAGAGGTTGGTGTCGGAGACGCGAACGCCTTCCGTTTCCCAGAGTCTCCGTACATGCCTTCCGACAGCACACACGATCTAACGCTGGAGGCCGGCGTCCTCCACGGCCAGTTTTCCTCGAGCCTGTCGCCTGTGCTCACCATCGCGTCCGGCGACACTGTTCGGTACCATCGTCTCCCCGATGTGGCTTGGGGGCTGGAGAAGCACAACGCCGAGGGCGGTCCACGCCGCAAAGTGGAGCCTCGCACCCCGCCCCGCGACGACGGCCCCTGTCTGGCCGGGCCAATTCGCGTGGAGGGTGCCGCGCCGGGCGACGTGCTCGCCGTCCACATCGACACGCTCGTGCCGGGTCCCTGGAGCTGGACGCTGGCCGGAGAGATGGACTTCTTCAATGCTGCCTTGAACCGCCGGCTTGAGGTGGCGGAGGGGCCGCCCACCATTCTCCGGTGGGTGCTGGAAGAAGAGATTGCAACCGATCAGCGTGGGCACCGAGCAGCAGTGCGTCCTATGCTTGGCACCATCGGGGTGTGCCCGGCGGGGGAGGGCTGGCAGTCGGGCTGGACGCCCCGCCGCACGGGGGGCAACCTGGACGCGGCGGTGCTCACCGAAGGAAGTGTGCTGTATTTGCCCGTGGAGGTAGAGGGGGCGCTCGTGTCGGTGGGCGACGGGCACGCGGCACAGGGCCACGGTGAGAGCAGCGGCACGGGCATCGAGTGCATGATGGAGGAGGCCAAACTGCGATACGTAGTGCGGCCGGACCTGAAACTCGACGCGCCCCGCGCGGAAACACCCCGTGGCTGGGTCGCCTTCGGGGTCGGAGATACGCTCGATGACGCCTCCACGATGGCGCTCCGGGGCATGCTGAGGTGGCTCACGGAGGCATACGATCTTCCGAGAAAGGAAGCCCTCGCCCTCGCGAGTGTCTGTGTGGACCTCGAGGTGACGCAGCTCGTGAATGGGGTTCGGGGCCTCCACGCCGTACTGTCCACGGCGACCCGGGAGCGTCTCTTCGGCGCGGAGACCTAGCGGGGGTAGGGGCGAGGGCGACCGCTAGGCTCAGGTTAGCAGATCCAGCGGGGGAGGAGGAGTCCAAACCCGAACGCGAGGAGGGCGAGGAGGAGAAAGATGGTGCCTACCACCCCGTCGTAGGACAGGAGTCCGGCCGCTCGCAGAAGATTCCACCAGTCATGTGAGTTCGGGGTGTTCGTGATGAGCGGCAGGGTCCGCTCCTGCGCATCGGCGGCGTAGGTGCTCACGTACAGTGCGTTCTGCCCCAGCCAGACCAGCGCCACCTGTACGCCGGGCCGATACGAGCGTCGCAGGAACGAAAAGACAAAGAGGCCCGGCAGGATCAGTTGAAAAAGTGAGCCCCCAAGGATGCGCAGTGTCCAACCGAACGGGGCGAAGAAGACGTGCCCGGCCTCGTGAATAATGAGCGCCGCCGTATCGAATACCGTGAAGGTGCCGGTGGCGTGGGCCCACAGCAAATAGCCACAGAGTGGGGCAAGGAGCCCCGAGAGTCCCCACGTGGTGAGGAGGGAGTGCCAGGACCAATCCGACCGGGAGGGAAGCATGAGAGGGTGAGAGACGTTTGGGGAACGCGTTTGCGGGGCTGCGCAAAGGAAGTGCCACGTTCCCGCCTGAGGTATATATCTTTTCATCCACCCGCCGGCTGTCGTGACCAAACAGAATTTTCTCTTCCTCTCCCTCGATGCTGCCCTAATTGCCGATCTCGCCTGGCAGGTCGCCCGTGAGGGTCACGATGTTCGGTATTACATCGAGGCCGAAAGCGATCAGGAAATCGGGGATGGGTTTGTGCCGAAAACCAAGGACTGGCGGGCCGACCTGGACTGGGCCGATGTCATCATCTTCGACGACATCTGGGTGGGCAAAGAGGTGGGCACCGGGGCCCTCGCACAAGAGCTTCGGGCGGATGGGCACGCCGTGGTGGGGGGCACGCCGAACACAGATCGGTTGGAGGAGGACCGCGGCTACGCGATGGAGATTCTGAACCGGCACGGCGTCGACCTTCTGCCCCACCGCGAGTTCGGGGATTTTGACGCGGGCATCCGGCACGTGGAGGCCCATCCGGCGCCGTACGTCATCAAGCCCCTCGGGGAGGTGCAAAACGTGAAGCGGCTGCTGTACGTGGGCCGGGACGACGACGGGGGCGACGTGATCGACGTCCTCCGCGCCTACAAGAAGGCATGGGGGCACCGGATGAAGGGGTTCCAGTTGCAGCGCCGCGTGGAGGGTGTCGAAATTGCGGTCTGTGGTTTCTTCAACGGCTCCTCGTTCGTTGAGCCCATCAACTTCAACTTCGAGCACAAAAAGCTCTTCCCAGGCAACATCGGCCCCTCCACGGGCGAGATGGGCACGTCGATGTTCTGGGCGGGCCGCAATCGCCTCTTCGCCGACACACTGGGGCGACTGGAAGGATGGTTGGCCGAGGAGGGATACGTCGGCAGCATCGACGTCAACTGTATCGTGAATGCCGACGGCATTCATCCCTTGGAATTTACGCCCCGCTTTGGGTACCCCACCATCGCGCTCCAGGAGGAAGCGTTCGAGATGCCGACCGGCGCGTTTTTCGCCGACCTCGCCCACGGCCGCGATCCGAATGTACAGGTGCACCGGGGCTACCAGGTGGCCGTCCGGGTGGTGCTGCCCCCGTTCCCGTTCGACGACGAAAAGACGTATGACGAGAACTCTCGGAACGCCGCGGTGGTGTTCGAGACCGACGACCGGACGGGAATCCACATTGAGGATGCGAAGCGCGTGGACGGGCAGTGGCGTGTGGCTGGTGAGTCGGGAATGCCGCTCGTGGTCACCGGCACGGGCGACACCATGGAGGCCGCCCGTGAGCAGGCCTATGGGCGACTCGACGACATCGTAATCCCCAATCTCTACTACCGCGACGATATCGGAGAACGGTGGGGCGCGGGGGACGGCGACCGGCTGCTGGCATGGGGGTATCTGGGCTAGGAAGCGCCGGGGGCTCCCACTACTGCGTGAGATCCACAGCGGGCGTCGTTGTTGGAACGATACGATGGGTTGAGGGTGAGGCTGTGTGCACCGACTCGTTCTCGCGCCTACACCCTCCATGACCGAACTTCGCTACCTCCCCGACAGCGATGACGTCACCACCTTCACGGCCACCGTCGCGGAGGCCACCGAGGACTACATTGTCCTCGACGGCACCTATTTCTACCCCGAGGGCGGTGGCCAGCCGGCCGACCACGGGCGTCTGGTGTGGGCGGGCGGCACGGCGCGGGTGACCGACGTGCAGAAAGAGCACGGCGACGTTCGGCACTACCTGGACGGTCGGGACGGAGCACTGCCGGACGAGGGCACTGAGGTGGAAGGGCAGATCAACGACGAGCGTCGGACGACACTGAAGCGGATGCACACCGCCCAGCACGTGGTGTCCAAGATCGTGCTCGACCGCTTCGACGCCCAGACGGCCGGCAACCAGATCCACGAAGAACGGTCCCGCATCGACTTCGAGCCCGCCGACTTCTCCGACGACGACGTGGCGTTCATTGAGGGGCGGACCAACACGGTCCTTGAACAGAACCTGCCGGTCGAAAAGACGCAGATGCCCCGAGCCGAGGCCGAGGAGAAGACGCCGGAGGGGCGCGGCTTGCTCGATCTGATTCCGGATCACGTCGATCCGCTCCGGATGGTCCGCATCGGCGACCTCGATCTCTGTCCGTGTGGGGGGACGCACGTAGATCGGCTCCGGGAGGTCGGGAGCATCCGCATCACGAACCGCACCTCGAAGGGCGCTAATGTGGACCGGATCGAGTTTGAACTCGTGGACTAATGTTCTCGGCTGTCTCCTGCGTCAGACCCTTCTCTGAGCCCACTGGAGTTCCCGAATGTCTGCTACCGCTCACGCTCCGGGCAGCGTCACCATCATCTTTGCGCCACAAGACGGCGAGGCGTCTCTCGGCATCAGCTTTGCCACGGCCGATGGCGTGTCGGCGACCGTCGAGCGCGCCCGCGAGTCCTTGGTTTACCTGGACGACCGGCCCGCTCGGATGGAACCCGTGACAGGTGTGCTTGACCGCCTCAGCGTGCCCGCGACCGTACGCCTGGATCCCGATGTACCCATCGGGTGCGGATTCGGGGCCAGCGGAGCGGCCACCCTGGCCGCCGCCCTCGCGGCCAATGAAGTGTTCGCCCTCGGCCACGACCGCGACGCTCTCGTGGCGGCGGCTCACCGTGCCGAGGTGGCCGCCGGGACCGGCCTCGGGGACGTGTTTATTCAGGATCGAGGCGGTCTCGTGTGGGATACCGGCGACGGCCTGCAGCACACGACCCGCACCGCCCGGATCGAGTATGAAAGCTTTGGGGGCATTGCCACGGCTGCGGTGCTCGGGGACGAGGGCACGATCGCGCAAGTTCAGGAGGCGGGCCGGACGGCCTTGCAGGACATCGAACCGGAAGGAGACTTTGCCGACCTGTTTGCCACCTCCTGGCAATTTGCGGCACAGACCGGGCTTGCGACGGAGGCCGTCTCGGAGGCCGTCGACGACGTCGTCGAGGCTGGGGGCACGGCCACCATGGCCATGCTGGGGGAAACCGTGGTGGCGACGGGAGTCGACGGCGTCCTCAGCCACGAGACCAAGATCACCCCGGAAGGGGCGGCGCTTGTGTAGTTCTGCTTACTGTGCTTTTTGCCGCTGACAATGCGTGCGACGTTTTTTTGGAGACATCGTGGGTGGGTGTGGACACTTGTCGCTGGCCTTCTGCTGGTGGGGATCCTCGGCTGTCGCTCGCACGAAGTCCCGGCTCAAACCGAGATTCTGTGGGACACCTGGGGCGTACCGCACGTCTACGCGCCCGACGCCGACTCGCTGATGTACGCCTTTGGCTGGGCGCAGATGAACGCCCACGGCGATCGTCTACTGCGACTGTACGGGCAGGCGCGTGGTCGTGCCGCTGAGTACTGGGGCCCAGAGCACCTTGCGTCCGACCGTCGGGTGCGCACGCTGGAGCTCCCTGAGCACGCGCGGCGCTGGGTACAGGAGCAGAAGCCGCCCTTCAAGGGCTACGTGCAGGCGTTCGTGGACGGGTTGAACGCCTACGCGAAGGCACACCCGAACCAGCTGGCCGACGTCCGAAAACGGGTCCTCCCGCTTCGTCCGCAGGACGTGTTTGCCCACGTGCTCCGGACGGTCCACGTCACGTTTGTGGCTCAGCGTAGCCTGGCCCAGTCGCAGCGGTGGCGTGGCGGCTCCAACGCGTGGGCAATTGGCCCCTCGCGCAGCCAAAGCGGCAATGCCATGCTCCTTACCAACCCGCACCTGCCGTGGGACGGACGGTTCACGTGGTTCGAGGCGCAGCTCGTGGGGCCGGGGTTCGATGCCTACGGTGCCGCGCTGCTAGGCATGCCATTTCTCGGGGTGGCCTTCAATCAGCACCTTGGCTGGACCCACACCGTTAACCCCATCGACGCCGCGGACCTCTACCGCCTTCGTCTCATCGACGGCGGCTATGCGTGGGACGGCGGTCCGCGCCCCTTCAGCACCGACACCAAGGTGCTGCGCGTGCGGCAGCCGGACGGATCGCTGCGGGCCGACACGATGACGGTGCGACGGTCGGTGCATGGGCCCGTCGTGTCGCAACGAGAAAATCAAGCCCTCGCGCTTCGCATCGCCGGCCTCACGCAGCACAACCTGTTCGAGCAGTACTGGCGTATGCTGCGGGCCTCGTCGCTCTCGCAGTTCGAAGCTGAGCTTCGCAATCTCCAGATGCCCCTGTTCAACACCATCTACGCCGACGCCGACGGCCACATCCTGTATCATTTCGGGGGGCGGGTACCGCAGCGGCGCCACGGCGATTGGGCGTACTGGCAGGGCGTGGTGCCGGGCGATACGTCCGCCACCCTCTGGCGCACCATCCATCCCTACGAGGATCTGCCTCGCGTGGTGGATCCGTCGAGCGGATGGGTGCAGAACGCCAACGATCCGCCGTTTACGTCGACGGTGCCGCAGCAGGTAGATCCGGCCACGGTGCCCCCCTACATGACGCCGCGCCATCCTCAGCCCGCGGCGCGCATGTTCCGGCCGCAGCGGTCGATCGAGATGCTGGCCGGCGACTCGTCGATCACCTTCGCGGAGCTGCAGCGCTACAAGAACGACACGCGCATGCTGGCGGCTGACCGCCTGCTCGATGACCTGTTGCCGGCGGCCCGGCAGTCCGAGGATCAAGTCGTGCGCCGTGCCGCTCAGGTCTTGGCCCGCTGGGACCGCACGGCCGACGCCGAGAGTCGGGGCGCGGTGCTTTTTGCCGAGTGGCTGCGGTCGATGAGGAGCGGAGACGCCTCCTTCGAAACCCCGTACCGCCCAGATTCCCCCCGCACGACGCCCGACGGCCTCGCCGATCCGGCCGCGGCGGTTCAGACGCTCGGGCACGTTGCCCAGCGGGTGACGCAGCGGTACGACTCGCTCACGGTGCCCTGGGGGACTGTCCACCGCCTCGTTGGCCCCGACTCCTCGTACGCGGCCTCGGGGGGAAGTGGCCTGCTCGGCCTTTTCCGCGTACTGCGGTATCAGGAGGGCCCCAACGGACAGCGGCGCGCCACTGGGGGCGACTCGTACGTAGCACTCACCGAATTTACTGCCGACGGGCCTCGCGCCAAGGCCGTGCTGCCCTACGGCAACGCGTCCCAGTCCGGGTCGCCCCACCGTGGGGATCAGCTTGAGCTCTACGCCGAAAAGCGGATGCGGCCGGTGTGGCTGGATCGCGACAGCATCCGCGCCCATCTGAGCAACCGCACTGCATTTTAGCGACTCTCGTACCTACTCGTCTCGCTTATGCCGACCCTTGAGGAGCGACTCATTAAACGCCTCGGTCTTGAGAGGATCGATCGCCAAATCTCCGGGTGGATGCGGCGCTATGGCCTCTCGGTATTGCGTGTGGGGCTGGCGCTGGTCTTTATCTGGTACGGCATTCTGAAACCCCTCGGGATGAGTCCGGCCGCGGAGCTCGTGCGGCGCACGGTCTATTTCGTGCCGCCCGATGTCTTCATTCCCATCCTGGGATGGTGGGAGGTAGCCATCGGGGTAGGGCTCCTGTACCGCCCGCTCAACCGGACGGCTATCTTTCTGCTGTTTCTGCAGATGCCGGGCACACTCCTTCCGCTCGTGCTTCTGCCGGAGGTCTGCTTCACGCAGATCCCGTGGGGGCTCACGCTGGAGGGACAGTACATCGTAAAGAACGCGGTCCTGATTGGGGCCGCCCTCGTGGTTGGAGGGACGGTGCGGGAGCAGGAGAGCGTGAAAGGGACCACTGATTCCACCGAGGTGCCGGTCTCGTAAAGGAGGAGTTGGAGGTCCCCGGACCGGTCGGATATCTTGTGTTGCTGAACTGCTGTTACTCATTGTCTCCAAGCTCGTCGTCTCATGCGTCACCTCCTGCATTCAGTCCGCGTTCCCACGTTCCTCATCGCACTGTTTCTGTGGGCCGTCTGGGGGCCCGCCGGGGCCGCCGCCCAAGGCATTGTCCCCGACACCAGTGTGGACGCAGGACCTGGGACCCTCCCGCTGGAGCCCACTCGCACCTTTGAAATGACCGCCACGGAGGGCTCGTGGCTCTCGCTGGACACGCACCCCAGTGGTGAGAAGCTTGTCTTCGAACTGCTGGGCGACCTCTACACGTTGCCCCTCGATGGCGGCGAGGCCACCCGCATCACGCACGGCATGGCATTCGACAGCCAGCCGCGGTATGGGCCGGAGGGGGAGCGCATCGTGTTCGTGTCCGACCGCAGCGGTTCGGAGCAGGTGTGGATCCTGAACCGGAGCGAGGAAGACACGACGCAGGTGTCGAGCGGGGACAATCTGCGCTTCCATTCGCCGGAGTGGACCCCGAGTGGGGACTACGTGATCGCGTCGCGGCAGACCAGCCTGGGCGACGCGGCCACGCCGTGGCTTTACCACGTGGAGGGGGGAACCGGGACGCCGCTGGTGGACGGCTCCGACGACTTGCGGCTGAGCGGCGCGGCGTTCGGCGATGATCCCGAGCACGTGTGGTTCGCGCAGCGCAGTGGGGCGTGGGACTACAACGCCATTTTGCCGGAGTATCAACTGGCCGTTTATGACCGCGAGACCGGCGAGTTGTATGGGCGCTCCTCGCGTTTCGGTTCAGCGTTCCGTCCTACGCTTTCGCCCGATGGGCAGTGGCTCGTCTACGGCACGCGCCACGACGCGCAAACCGGCCTCCGGGTGCGAAACCGGGACACCGGAGAGGAGCGATGGCTGGCCTTTCCCGTCCAGCGCGACGATCAGGAGTCGATTGCGACGCGCGACGTGTATCCCGGCATGAGTTTCACGCCGGACTCGGAGGCCCTGATCGCGTCGTATGGGGGCAAAATCTGGAGGCTTCCCATTGACGGCGGCGAGCCCTCCAAAATCCCATTCACCGCGGATGTGGAGATTCCGATGGGGCCGGAGCTCGACTTCGACTATCCCATCTCCGATGCGCCGCAGTATACCGCCCGTCAGATTCGCAACGCCGTGCCCTCGCCCAGCGGCGACCGGCTGGCCTTCACGGTGCTCGACCGGCTTTACGTCATGGACTATCCGGACGGTACGCCGCGTCGTCTCACCGACCAGGATCGGATTCAGGCACACCCCACATGGGCCCCGGATGGCGAATCGATCGCCTACGCCGCGTGGTCTAACGACAGCGGGGGCCACCTGTACCGTGTGCCGGCATCCGGCGGCCCGCCCACGCAAATCACCGAGGCCCCTGCTGTTTACCAGCAGCCGGCGTGGTCGCCCGACGGGGAGCGCATTGTCGCCCTCCGCGGCCCGGCCCGTGCCTTCCGCACCTCCACGAGTCCGGTCGCGCCCGGTGCGACGGACAATGTTGTGTGGGTGCCCGCGGAGGGCGGGGAGGCCACGCAAATAGCCCCGGCGGAGGGACGACACCATCCCCACTTTACGACGAATCCGGACCGGATTTACGTCTACGGCCAGGGGCAGGGTCTCCAGTCGATGCGCTACGACGGCACGGACGTAAAGACGCACCTGAAGGTGCGCGGCCTCCGCCAGCCGCTTAGCGACGAGCCACTGCCCGCGTCGCTCGCCCTCATGGGACCGGAGGGGGATCAGGCCGTCGCACAGGTGCACAATAGTCTCTACCGCATGGCCGTACCGCTGGTGGGCGGGGAAGCCCCCACGGTGACGGTCACGAACCCGTCCGCGGCGTCGGTGCCGGTGCGCAAGCTCACGACCGTAGGCGGGCAATTTCCGGCGTGGGGCGAAGCAGGGGAGCAGGTTCACTTCTCCGCGGGGAACGCGCACTTTCGGTATGACCTTGTCGCGGTCCGGGCCGCTCAGGACAGTGCGGAGGCCGCGCCCGACTCGCTGGAGAGCGAGGAGCCCGTGTACGAGCCGTCCAAGACGCGCATCGAGATTGAGGCGTCCCGCGACATTCCGCAGGGCACAGTGGCGCTGCGGGGTGCCCGCGTGATCACGATGGATGGGGACGAGGTCATTGAAACGGCCGATCTCGTAGTTGAGGACAACCGCATCGCCACGGTGGGCGAGCAGGGATCGGTCGAAATTCCCGACGGTGCCGAGACGATCGACGTGTCGGGTCACACCATCATCCCCGGATTTGTGGACACGCACGCCCACTTGCGTCCATCCTGGGGGCTTCACAAGACACAGGCATGGCAGTACCTCACCAACCTCGCCTATGGAGTCACCACCACGCGCGACCCGCAGACGAGCACCACCGACGTGCTCACCTACGCCGACAAGGTGCGGAGCGGGCGCATGCTCGGGCCGCGCATCTATTCCACGGGCCCCGGCGTTTTCCAGAGCGAGCAGATCGGGAGCCTAGAGGACGCACGCAACGTCATGCGACGCTACAGCGACTACTACGACACGAAAACCGTGAAGCAGTACGTGGCGGGCGACCGCGAGCAGCGACAGTGGATCATCGAAGCGGCCCGTGACCTGGAACTCATGCCCACCACTGAGGGCGCGCTCGACCTGAAGATGGACCTCACGCAGATCATCGACGGCTACCCCGGGCACGAACACACCTTTCCGATCTATCCTCTCTACGAGGACGTGATCGGCCTCACGGCTGAATCCCAGACGGCCTACACTCCGACGTTGCTCGTGAATTACGGCGGCCCGTGGGCTGAGAATTATTTCTACACCCGCGAAAACCCACACGATAACCCCAAGCTCCAGCGATTTATGCCCCACTCGGAAATCGATGCCCGCACCCGGCGGAAGGGACAGGGCGCGGGGCCGGGTCCCGGCGGCTGGTTCATGGAGGAGGAGCACGTCTTCGATGAGCAGGCCGAGACGTTGGCCGCCATCGTAGATATGGGCGGCCGCGCCGGAGTGGGAAGCCACGGGCAGCTCCAGGGCCTGGGCTACCACTGGGAGCTCTGGGCCATGGCGACCGGCGGACTCTCAAACCACGAGACGCTCCGACTCGCCACCCTTACTGGCGCCCACGCCATTGGGCTCGATCAGGATCTTGGCTCCATCGAGCAGGGCAAGCTCGCAGACCTCGTCGTGCTCAAGGGCAATCCCCTTGACAATCTCCGCCATACGCGGTCGATTCGCTACGTCATGAAGAACGGGCGGCTCTACGACGGCGAGTCCCTCGACGAGGTGTATCCGCGGTCGCGGTCGCTTCCGTCAATGTGGTGGCAGCGGGCCGGTCCCGACGCCGCCGTGCCGGGCGTGGACCGAGCCAACGATGGAATTTCGCTGGACGACAGCCTCCAAAACTGAGGATACCCGCCTGAGCCCTGACCTTCGACATAAAAAATGGCTGCACCGGATCGCTCGGTGCGGCCGTTTTTTCGTGTAGGAGCGAGTGACAACCATTCAGTACTCGGCTGTGGGTGTTGACGAGTTCCGCGGTAGACCGAGTTGTCCGCTCTATGCCGACGGATCTTTCGCTACCACAGTCTGTCCGGCCGAGAGGGGTGGGGAGAAGTGCCAGTGTGGCGTTTGGGAACGAAGGGGACTGGGGGTTGAGGGCTCGTGGGCACTTCACGCCCTTTGCGACCGGGGGACGGTATACTTAAACGTCCCACGTAAGAATGTCCTGCTCCGATTTCTCTTTGTCCTCCCATTCCTCGGCGTCTTCGAGAGGACCCGTCTTTTCGGTCACGTTGTAGCCAAGCTCACGCCACTGGTTGGCCAGGTACTCGTTCCACTGGATGTAGTGCTCGTACTCCTCGGGCAGCTGGTCGTCCGGATAAATGGCCTCGACGGGACAGACCGGCACGCAGGCGTTGCAGTCGATACACTCGTCGGGCTGGATGGCGAGGAAATTGGGGCCCTCGTAGAAGCAATCCACCGGACAGACCTCCACGCAGTCGGTGTACTTGCAATTGATGCAGGGCTCAGTGACGACGTACGGCATACGGCCAGAAAAGCAGTGGTGGGACGCAGTTGCGGGCGGTGGATAAATTCCGTAGTCTCATAGGCCATATGGCAAGTGCAGTTCCAGTCGCTTCGGGTGCTGGGGGTCGTAGGCGCAGACGTCACGAGGCCGTTTCGCCTTCGTCTTTTCTTTCACAGATCCGCATCTCTCATGTCCGACGATGCCCCGGTAATTGCCCTCGTGGCCCACGACGGCAAGAAGGCTGACCTCATCTCTTTCGCCCACAAAAATGAGGATCTCCTCCGCCGGGTCCGATTGATGGCCACAGGCACTACCGGACAACTGCTCCAGGACCAGCTCGACCTAGACGTGCACCGGTACCACTCCGGCCCGCTGGGAGGCGACGTGCAAATCGCAGCCCGGATTGTAGAAGGGGACGTGTGGGCCGTCGTTTTCTTTGTGGATCCTCTTGACAAGCACCCCCATGAGCCCGACATCCAGACGCTTCTTCGGGCGTGCAACGTCCACAACGTGCCTCTCGCCACCAACGAGGCCACGGCCCGCTACCTCATTGCCCACGATACGGTTGCGGACGAAATGGGTGAGGCGTGAGGACGCCAGGGAGCCTCCAGGCGACCACACAGGGGCTATCCTTGGTCGAAGAGGTCCTTTTCCGAGGAGGGCGCAGTGCGGTCGAAGTGGTCGTAGGCCCGCTGGAGGGCGACGCGTCCCTGCGGTGTGCGCTCCATAAAGCCTTCCTGAATCAAATAGGGCTCGTACACTTCTTCGATGGTGCCGGACTCCTCCCCCACCGAGACCGCCAGGTTCTTGAGGCCGGTGGGCCCGCCGTCGAAGTTGTCGATGAGGGTGAGTAGGATGCGGGCGTCCATGTCGTCGAGGCCTTGCTCGTCCACGTCCAGGGCGTTGAGGGCGCGGTCGGCGATGGCCTGTGTGATTTGCCCGTCGCCTTCCACCTCCGCGAAGTCGCGGGTACGCCGGAGGAGGCGGTTCGCCACGCGGGGCGTCCCACGGCTGCGACGGGCGATCTCATGGGCGCCGTCCTCGGTCGTCTCCACGCCGAGGATCCGGGCGGAGCGCTGGGTGATCTCCTGTAGCAGGTCCGCCGTGTAGTAGTCGTAGCGGAAGTCGATGCCGAAGCGGGCACGGAGGGGAGCCGTGAGGAGGCCCTTGCGCGTCGTCGCCCCCACCAGTGTAAAGGGCGGGAGGTCAATCTGGACGGTTCGGGCGTTAGGACCCTGGTCGATCACGATGTCGATCCGGTAGTCCTCCATTGCCGAGTAGAGATACTCCTCGACGACGGAGCTGAGGCGGTGGATCTCGTCGATGAACAGCAGGTCGCCCTCTTCCAGGTTCGTAAGTACGCCCGCGATGTCGGCCGGCTTTTCGAGCACCGGGCCGCTGGAGGTTCGGATGCGCGCCTCCATCTCGTTTGCAATGATGTGAGCGAGCGTCGTCTTCCCCAGGCCGGGGGGGCCAGACAACAGTACGTGGTCGAGCGTCTCTCCTCGCTGCAGCGCCGCCGTCATGAACACGTCGAGATTTTTCTTAATCTTCTTCTGGCCGACAAATTCGTCGAGTGACTGCGGGCGCAGCAGCTTTTCGACATCGGTCTCCGAGCGGTTGGCCTCAGGGTCGAGGGCCTCAGGTCGAGGGCTGCTCATGAACGGAACGGAGGGATTGAGAGAGGGAAGCTGACGCTGCTTCGTTCAAGCAGGGAGGCGGCGGAGGGTTTCATGTGTGGGCACTGTGTGGCCGCCGCCGGCCCGCCAATTCCGCCTGGGCCTCGTTGAGGGGGCGCGTAAGTGTGTTGCCGGCCTCAAACTTCCGGACGCCCTCTTCGTAGCATAATAGCACGACGACGGAATAAATTTTGTGGCACAAGTATTTCCCGAAGCTTGTGGCGGAGAGTCGCGGGGACGGCGCCCGCGCCAGTCGTTTCACATCACATCCACCCTGACAAAGCCAACCCGTCCGAGTCCGATGAGCAACGCGTTAGAACTCAAGCAAGAGCAGGAGCTCCAGCAAAAGCTTTCCCCGCAGCAGATCCAGTATATTAAGCTGCTGCAACTGGATACGTTCGATTTGGAGCGCCGTATCGAGGAGGAGCTTGAGGAAAATCCCCTGTTGCAGGAGGGCCTCGGCGAGGAAGAGCAACGAGAAGAGGAAGAGATCGACGCGACCGCCGAGGAGATGGAAAACGAACTGGAGACCGACGATGAGGAGGAAGAAGACTTCGACGTGGAGGACCTCCTCAACAATACGGACGATATGTATGGCTACAATGCCAAGCCGGGCTATCAGGGCGACGAGGAAGACCGCGACCGTCCCATGCCGGCGGACCAGTCCCTCCCGGAGCAGCTCCAGGAGCAGATTTCGTTCCTGAACTTGGACGAGGCGGATCAAATCATTGCCGACCAAATCATTGGCTCCATCGACGAGGACGGGTACCTGAAGCGAGAGATTGACTCGATCCTCGATGACATTTTGTTCAACCACGGCATTGAGGTCACGGAGGAAGACGTAGAGGCGGTGCTGCGGCAGGTCCAGTCGCTCGATCCGGCAGGCATCGCTGCCCGCGATCTGCGTGAGTGCCTTCTGCTCCAGCTCTACCGCATGCCCCAGGACGTAGAGGGGCGCGACACGGCCATCGCCATGCTAGAGGACCACTACGAGGCGTTCACCAAGAAACACTTCGACAAGCTCGAAAAACGACTCGGCGTGGACGACCGGGAACTGAAGACGGCGTTTGACCTTATTCGCCAGCGCCTCGATCCGAAGCCCGGCGAGGGAGAGTTTTCAGAGCAGACCAACTACATCACGCCCGACTTTTCGGTGCGCTATGTGGACGGCGAGTTCGTGATCACTCTCAACGGCCGCAATGCTCCCGACCTCCACATCTCGCGCCATTACCGCAAGATGCTGGAGAAGCTCAAGAAGCAGAAGGAGTCCGATGCGCAGGAGGTCGACGAAGAAACCGAGGAGTTTCTGAAAGACAAGTTTAGCTCGGCCCAGTGGTTCATCGACTCCATCAACCAGCGGCGGCACACGATGTACCTAGTGATGGACGCCATCGTGCAGCTGCAGGAGGACTTCTTCCGCTACGGCGAGGGCAATCTCAAGCCCATGATCTTGAAGGACGTGGCCGAGATCATCGATATGGACATCTCCACCGTTAGCCGCGTGGTGAACGGCAAGTACGTGCAGACCGAGTGGGGCGTCTACGAGCTCAAGTACTTCTTCTCCGAGGGGCTGGAGACGGTCGATGGGGAGGAGGTGTCGAACAAGGAGGTAAAGGCCGAGCTCCAGCGCATTGTGGACGCCGAGGATAAGACCGACCCGATGTCGGACAGTGATCTTGCCGATGCCCTGGAGGAGAAGGGCTTCAAGATTGCCCGCCGTACCGTCTCGAAGTACCGAAAGCAGCTCGGGATTCCCGTGGCCCGTTTGCGTCGAGAGATCGTGCTCGACGAGGAAGCGGAGGGACAGGAGGCGTAACGCGTAGGCCCTTCGTCATCGTCTGTAGGAGAGGGACAGCGTGAGGCCTCCGACGAGGACCAGCTCGCCGTCTTCTACGAGCGGATCGATCCCGGTGCCCAGAAGCAGACCTGGCTGTACGCGCGTTCCATTGAGCATGATGGAGAACACAGCCTGGTGCGCACTCCCGAAGCCTTGTCCGGCGTCCGTGAGGGTCGGTCGACCCACGACGCTGAATCCGGTGACGAAGCGCTCGCCAGTCCGCCAGAGCTGAGCGGCGTAGGGGAGCTGCCACCCCGCCGTGCGGCCCGCACTGCTGTCCGCAGATACCGACGCGTAAGAGACACCGGCCCGGAGGCGGAGCGTTGTAGTTCGGCCCAGAACAAGACGGGTGTTGAGGAGGCCCGACAGGGACACGGCCTCCTCCCGAAAAGCCGCGGTGCGACCCAGGTCGGCGCGCTGGCCGGCCTGAAGGGCTTGGTTGGTAGGCACTGCCGGAATGCGGGCACCCAGTTCGACGAGCAGCGGCCGGGAGGTACTACTCAGCCCGATGCCCACATAGGGATTCCCGACCGCTGTGGTCGAAGTGCCCCCCGTAGCGTACCGGGCAAGCGGTAGCTCCACCGCCAGTTCTACGTTGTCGTTCAGGGAGCGGGTCGCGGTCAAAAACGTCGCGCCGGATGGGAACGACGGGTTGCCGTCGGGGATCTCCGGAACGAGGGCCTCCACGGCAATCTGATTGGGCTGGTAGGGACGCGACCATATCGTCTGGGCTTGGGCAGGAGCGCACAAGCCCATAAGGAGGGCCACAAACAGGAGGGGCGAGCGCATAGACCGGGGGCGTCGACGGAAAAGGATGGATCTGCCCATACATGGAAGCGCATGAGCCGCTTCGGTGCAAACTCCCGTGCCGACGGTCTGCAACTCTCGTCCGTGAGTCCTACGTTATCGTGTAGAATTCAACACGTCCCTCATGTCCGCTCCGCCCCATGATTGAGTCGGCCCCTCCGTCTTGCATCGACCCTCTCGGCCCTCCATCGGACCGGCGAGCGCGCCTGGAGGCCCTGCGCACGGCCTTCACGGGGCTCGACACCGCGTACCCACTGGTTGACGGCACGACCGTCCCGCGCACGTATCTCGACAGTGCGGCCTCCACCCTGCGCTGCACCGTGGCCGACAACATCGTGCGCCGCGCCCTCCGACACTACGCCAACACGCACTCGACGCTCCACGCCGGGGCCCGCATCATGACCCGCCTCTACGAGGAGGCACACGAAATCGTGGGCGACTTCGTAGGGGCGCCGGCCGACTACACGGTCGTGTTCAACGGCAGCGGTGTCACCAGCGGCCTCAACCGCATGGCACGCGTCCTGGCCGAGCGGCGGCCCGACCGCGACGTGGTGATTACGACCATGATGGAGCATCACGCCAACGACCTGCCCCACCGTAAGCACGTAGGGGAGGTGGTGCACGTGCCTCTAGAAAAGGATCCAAGCGGAGAGGCGGGACGCGTGGACATGGAGGCCCTGCGGAGCGCCATCGACGAGTACGCGGAGCGGCTCAATTACGTCGCCGTCACCGCGGCCTCCAACGTGACGGGGATTGTCAATCCGGTCCACGAGGTGGCCCGGCAGGCGCACGAGGCCGGCGCGCTCTGTGTGGTCGACGCCGCGCAGTCAGCCGCCCACGCCCCCATTCGCATTGCCGGGCAGGCGGCGGAAGAGGCCCTCGACGTGCTCTGCATGAGCGGGCACAAGATTTACGCGCCCGGCAGCCCGGGCGTCATCGTGGCGCGCAAAGCGCTCTTCGAGGGGCTGGAGCCGCAGGAGGTAGGGGGCGGCATCGTGGATCGGGTGGAGACCGGCTCCTATGAAATCATGGACGAGTTGCCGGAGCGGGAGGAGGCCGGCACCCCCAATTTGCCCGGGGCCCTCCGCCTCGCCGCCACGCTGCAGTTGCTTGGTCGCATCGGCATGGACCTCGTCGAAGAAGACGAGCGCGCACTTACGCAGTATGCGCTGGAGCGCTTTGACGCCATCGACGGCCTTAAGATCTACGGCTCACACCGCCTGGAGGTCGCCGAGCGCATCGGGGTCATCACCTTCAACCTCGACGATCTGCCCCACGGGCTCGTCGCCGCGGCGCTCAACGATTACTTTGGGGTAGCCATGCGCAACGCGTGCTTTTGCGCACAACCCTTCGTGCGCCAACTCCTGGGGCGTACCGGTGCGCGCGGCGACGGCGCGCCCGTCGACACGTGTGGCCCGGAGACGTGCGGCCCTGAGACCCAGCCCGGCATGGTGCGCGCTTCGCTCGGGCTCTACAATACCGAGGCGGACGTAGACCGGGCGGCGGAGGCGCTCGCCGACCTGGCCGACCGGCCGGACTGGTATCGCACACGGTATCGCCCCCGGAGGGAGGGCAGTGGCGACTGGGTGCACCGTGAGTTCGAACACCCTCCGGCGGCCGAGTTTTCGCTGGAAGCTGCGGTGGATGCATGGCTGCAGTCGGAGTAGGGCAATACTACGCGTCGGTCGGGTCGTTTGTGGTGGCGTGGCCGTCCACCGACACGGCCGCTTGCCGGTCCACGGTCTGGGCCAGCACTTCCAGCCAGCGGCGCACTTGCGTGAACACCAAGTAGCGTTCGGAGACGCGCCGACGCGCGTTGCGGGCCCATCGTTTGCGCTCCGCTTCGGTGTTCAACATCTCGTGGAGCGTGTGGGCGATGCCCTCTGGGTCTTCGGCCTTTGGGATGCGGCGACCGTGCACGCCGTCCTTCACCTGTTCGCGGAGACCCGCGGCATGGGTCCCCATCACGGGGCGGCGTTTCCACATCGCCTCCGTCACGGTGAGGCCAAATCCCTCCCGCAGCGAGTTTTGCGCGATAATCGTGGAGCAGCGTTGGAGGGCATTCACCATGAGCGAGTTGACGCGGCGAGACGCCATGGGGAGCGTAATGATGGCCACGTCTCGCTGAATTTCGGGGGGCAGGTCGTGCCAGAGGCGGCAGATTTCGTCGAAGACTTCCTGGCCCTCCGGATCGTCCGAGACCGAATCCGGATCGGGTCCCGCCAAGACCAGTCGGGAGAGTGACAGGCGGTACCGGTCCCGCTCCGAAACAGCGTTGCGGTCCATAAAGCGAGAGTCCTTCAGCCGAGCAAAGCCCTGTAGGAGGGGGGCAAATCCCTTCAGGCGGTCCCAGCGGGAGATCTGTGTGATGATGGGACGCTCCATCAGCCCTAGGTCGTCGGGACGGGTAGCCGGCGCGAACGAGCCGTTCCGCTGCAGTCGGCGGGCCGGTGAGGCAAAGTCGCCTTCCATCGTAGGGTGGGGGGAGCCGGACAATCGGGCGCGACGCAGCACGGACGAGAGTTCCGTGACGGACAGGGTGCGGTTTTTGGGGCTTAAAGGATTGAGGGCCGGCTGGATGAGATCGGCGCGGTCCTCCAAAAAATCGGGGACGTACTCACGGAGGGTAAAGACCGTCTCGTCGTAGGCCTCGGCCCAGGGGCGCAGGAAGTCCCAGGCTGCCTCGGTGGCGTCGTTGGTCGCGTCGAGCCCAATGTGGCACCGCCACACCGACGGCACGTCCATTGTCTCCTGCAGGAGCGCGCCCGTCCCCAGCGGTTGCGGGTCGTGCACCACCACCGGATCGCCCGGTGCCACGCGACGAGCCAAGCGCTCGGCCATCTGTTCGCTGACGGATCGGTACAGTGCCCGGTCGTCCTCGCTGATGTGCGGGTCGCCCGCACCATGGAGGAGGTTGTGGAGGTGCTTCGTGAGCTGGAAGAAGCGATCCTCCTCGCTCACGATAACGGCCCACTCGGTCGATACGCCAAGCTCTCGGAGCATAGAGACGACCTTGGGCAGCATTTCGGCCACGCCGCCGCCCTGAGCGGTGGAATTCACCATCCAGACAGTCCGGTCCCCCAGCCGATCGGCGTACTGCTGCGCTACGGCCCGCAGGTCCTCAACCGGACGCTTGAGGGGGGCATGGGCCGCAAAATCATCCAGTGTGCGATCCGTGTTGACATCGACGACCGTAATCATGGAGGCGGTTGCGGAGTCCGTAGTTTTTTGTCGATAGGACGCGCAAAAACCGCTCCAGTGCGCACGAACGATGCCTGGTGCAGTGCCTCTCTGTCGGGGAGGAAAGCAGGCGTCGCTGGTTTTGGACGTATTCTGTTACGCGACGCCGTTGGGGAAAGCGCAGTTGGAGAAATCCGCCGGGGGATCTGCTGACGCAGGCTTCGTCGCTCGGGAGATTCCGTGCCGCGGCTCTCCTGGTCTGCAGACGCCGCACTCCGACAGAGAGTCGTGCGGGTGGCCGCATCCCGCCTGTAGACATTTTGAACGCTGTCTCCGATCAGTTTCCTGCATTTACGTCGGAAAATGCTAGGAGCCCACTTGAGAGGCGGCGCAGAAACAATTCGTGGGGGCAGAGGGGGGGCTTCTGCCCCAGAACCGATCAAGCGGGTGCCTGGGCCGTGGCCTCCGCCACGACCTCTTCCTGCACGTTTCCGGGCATGGCCTCGTAGTGACTGAACTGCGTGTGGTGCAGCCCCCGGCCCTGCGTGAGTGAGCGGAGCGTGGTGGCGTACTGGTGGAGCTCCGCCTCGGGCACCTCCGCGGTAATTTTCTGCAGGGGCCCCTGCGTGTCGATCCCCTGCACGCGGCCTCGGCGCGTGTTGAGGTCGCTGATGATGTCCCCCGTGTAATCGTCGGGGGTGGTGATGGTGATCGTGTGGATCGGTTCCAAAAGGACGGGGTTGGCCTTCTGGAAGGCGCCCCGGAAGCAGGCGAACGCGGCGCGTTTGAAGGCTGCCTCGTTCGAGTCGACCGGGTGCATCCCCCCGTCGTAGATGACGATCCGCACGTTCCCGACGGGGAAGCCGGCCACCGGGCCCTCCTCCATCGTGCTCAATACGCCCTTCTTAATGGACGAGAAGAACTTGTTCATGTCAATGACGCCCCCGACGATGGCGTTTACGAAGTGGATCTCGGCCCCCCACTCCGTTTCCACCACGTCTTCGCCCCGAACGTCCACGGAGTCCGGCGGGTGAAAGTCCCCGTCGTACGGCTCTACGAGCATCGAGATATCGGCAAATTCGCCGGCCCCGCCCGACTGCTTCTTGTGGCGATAGTCGGCCGTGGCACGGTTCTGGATTGTCTCCCGGTATGAGATGCGGGGTTGTACGAACTCAACCTCTACGCCGGCCTGGCGCTCTAGCCGCCCCTTCGCGATTTGCAGGTGCATCTCGCCGAGGCCGCTCAGCGTGAGTTGGTTGAGCAGCGCGTCGTGGTTGAAGACAAGCGACGGGTCCTCGTCGGTAATCTGATGGAGGCCGCGGGCCAGTTTGTCCTCCTGACCCTCCTGCACGGGCCGAACGGCCATGCGGTAGCGGGGATCAGGGAACTGGATAGGGGGGACGACGAGGTCGGAGCCCTTTGGGCGGAGCGTGTCGTTGGTGTTGGTGTCGTCGAGCTTCACGAGGGCCCCGAGGTCCCCGGCCACCAGGCGCGGGATTTGGTTGCGGTCCTCACCGTTGAGCTGGTAGATCTGCCCGATCCGTTCGGTGCTTCCGGTAGTAGCATTCTCGAGGTCCTGCCCCGATTCGATGGTGCCGTCGAAGACACGGACGTACGAGTACTCCCCCACGTGCTCCTGGGCCATGGTGCGGTACACGAACGCGAGCGGGTCGCCGTCGGCGTCGGCTCGCACCTCTCGGCCATTCTCCGTCTCGACCAGCCGGCTGGCAGGGGAGGGGCACACGCCCGTAATGAAGTTGAGCAAGCGCCCGACCCCGATGGCCTCCGTGGCACTGGTTACGAACACAGGATAGAGCGACCGGTCGATCATGGCGGCCCGGAGTCCGTTTCGCATCTGATCTTCCGTCAGTTCGCCCTGCTCGAAATACGTCTCCATGAGCCGGTCGTCGCTGGCGGCTATGTCTTCGACCAGCGTCTCGTGGAGGTCATGTGCCCGGTCCTCGAACGCGTCGTCGATGGGCTGCACCTTCGGCTCGGTCGCGCCTTCGGGGTAGTACAGTTGGCGCAGGCGCAGCACATCGACCAGGGTGCGGGTGCCCTCGCCCGCGGGAATTTGCACGACCGTGGCGCCCCGTCCAAAGCGGTCCTCAATTTCGTCGACGATCGAGGAAAAGTCGGCGCTGGCGTGGTCGATATGGTTGAGCACGAACAGGGATGGCGTTTCCGTCTGCTCGCCGTAGCCCCAGGCCATCTCCGTGCCCACTTCCACACCCGAGCGCGCATCCATGACGTACACGGCCGTGTCCGCCACGCGCATGGAAGCGATTACCTCACTTGCAAAGTCCGGATACCCGGGCGTGTCCAGAATGTTGACCTTGGTGTCGTCCCATTTGGCGTGGAGCAGCGTGGCGAAAATTGACATCTGCCGCTCCTTTTCGCTGGCGTGGTAGTCGCTTTTGGTCGTGCCCTCGGACACGGAGCCGGCGCGGGGGAGGGCACCGCTCACGTGAAGCATGGCTTCGGACAAGGCCGTTTTGCCGCTGCCCTGGTGGCCCACCAGGGCAATGTTTCGGATCTGATTGGGGGCGGAAATCGTCATCGGCTCAGAGGCATTGGTGAACGGAGGCGAGGCGTGCGTCTTGGCGGGCCGGGGCCGACCGGGTCGGGCCCGCTAGGCTTTTCTAAGTTTACGGAAAGAGCCGGGAGAATCAAAGCGCTTTTGCCGCGGCAGAAGAGGCTGATCGGTGGACGAGACATCTCCTCGGGGCCGCCGAGCAAAGGGAGGGAAGCGAAACATGGCTTCCCCAATAGGGTTTTCAGGAGACGCTTTGCGTCCATCGCATCAGCAGCCCTTGTCTTATGGCGTCTGTTCCGTCGAATTGGTCGTCGCACCTGAAGGCCTTTGGGGGCGGCATCGTATTGGCTCTCATCGGGCTTGGTTTGTACTGGCAGTTTGGGACCTCGCCCAATCTGCCCACTGTGACCGTCTACAAGAGTCCCTCCTGCAACTGCTGTCAAAAATGGGTGACCCACATGCGGGATCAGGGCTTTCCGGTCGAGATTAAGTCGGAGTTCAACCTGAAACCGGTGAAGCAGCAGCTAGGGGTGCCGGGAGCGCTGGCCTCCTGCCACACGGCGGTGGTGGGCGACTACGTGCTGGAGGGCCATGTGCCAGCGGAGGACGTGAAGGGGTTGCTCCGCCAGACGCCGGATGTACGGGGACTCAGCGTGCCCGGCATGCCGGTCGGGTCGCCCGGAATGGAGCGGGGAGATCGCGTGGAGCCCTACGAAGTGGTGGCCTTTACCCCGGCGGGCGATACCAGCGTGGTCGCCAAGTACGGCCCGCGCTGACCGTGAGCAGTGGGGGATGAACGCTTTTCTGTGAGGAAGAGATGCCGATGGTTGCGTTTCGGATCCTGCTTGTTGGGAGTGCACTGATTCTGCTACCGGCGTGTGGCGACGAGACAGCGTCGACCAGCGACTACGAACAAACGGTCATGCAGGACCGCGTTCAGCGCGACATGCGGATGCGGGACAAAGAAAGTGTGGTTCCCCCTCGCCGCCGGGATGCCTTTCAGGGCCTTGACTACTACAAGGTCGATCCGGCGTACCGCTACGTGGTCCCGCTTGACCGCTTTGCCTCCCCCGACACGGTGATGATGGCGGAGAGCACGGGAGGACTCCGCCCGCAGGCCCAAATTGGAGAGGTGACGGTGCCCCTCCCCACCGGTCCCGTCGACCTGATGGTGTTTCGGGGCGAGAGCGACGAGCCGAGGGGGCGTCGATGGATCCCGTTTGCCGACTCGACCAACGACCACGCCACGTACAAGGGCGGCCGCTACGTGGATCTCAAATCGGCCTCCGGCGACTCGGTGGTAGTGGACTTCAACCGGGCGTACAATCCCACCTGCGCGTACAACCCGGAGTTTGCTTGCCCGCTACCGCCCCCTGAAAATCGGCTGAATGTGCCGGTGCCGGCGGGGGAACGACGGCCAATTTTTGGGGGCAGCAGCTCATCGTAACGCTGAGTCGTCGCTGTGGGCGAGTTGACGGTGGGCCGCAGAGCGGATTCGTTGGAACTTACATTCGACCCCCGAGGCCAGGGGTGCCCCGCCGCTCGGCGTGGGCTGAGAGAGACCCTCCGAACCTGATCCGGTTCGTACCGGCGCAGGAAGCGTCGTCGCACTCCGAGACGAGTCTGGAAGGGACGATTCGCCCCTGGCTTCCTCGTTCGTTTCACTCGAAGCCAGACCCCATACGCCATGCTCGATCTCCACCAGCAAGTCGTTGTTATTACCGGGGCCAGCCGAGGGCTCGGGGCCGCCATCGCCCGCGCTTTTGGACGAGAGGGAGCCCGGGTCGTGGTGAACTACCACCAGAGCGCGGAGCGTGCCAAGGCTGTCGCCGCGGATATCGGCGAGCGGGCCCTTCCGGTACAGGCCGACGTGCGCGCTCCGGACGCCGTGCAGGCGATGATTGACACTGCCACCGACCACTTCGGCACCCCTGTCACCACGGCGGTCCACAACGCCCTCGTGGACTACCGCTTCGACCCCGACGCCCGGGCGACCGTCGACACGATTGAGTGGGCCGACTACCAGGCCCAGCTCGATGGCTCTGTGAAGGGGGCACTCCACCTGTTGAAGGCCTGTCTGCCGGGGATGCGGGCCGCGGGCACGGGGCGCTTCATTGGAATCAGCTCCAATCTCGTGCAGGACCCGGCGGTGGCCTACCACGACTACACGACCGGGAAGACAGCGCTCCTGGGGTTTGTGCGGAACGTTGCCCAGGAGCTCGGAGAAGAAGGCATCACGGCCAATCTGGTGTCGGGCGGACTGCTCGACGAGACGGACGCTAGTGCCGCCACCTCGGACGCCGTGTTCGACATTATCGAGCAAAACACGCCCCGTGGGACGGTGACGACGCCGGAAGAGGTAGCCGACGCTGTGTTGTTCTTTGCCTCCCCTTGGGCCCGCGCGGTCACTGGACAGAACTTGATTGTCGACGGTGGGCTCGTCATGCAGTAGTCCCGCAGCCCCGCGACTCTTTCCGTACGCTTCGATTCGATCCTGGTGCTACTTCTCGCCCTCGAGACCGCTACGACCACCTGTGGAGTGGCCATCCTACGAGACGACGCCGTGCTTGCGTCTGCTCACCTGCATCGCCCCCGCGTCCACGCCGAGCGCCTGACGCCGCTTGTGGAGGATGTGCTTGCCCACGCCAATGTGCAACCGGGAGGGCTGGACGCGGTGGCCGTTTCGATGGGACCAGGCTCGTATACTGGGCTCCGCATCGGCGTGAGCACGGCGAAGGGGTGGGCGCTGGCCACTGGTGCGGACCTGGTCGGCGTACCCACCCTTGCGGCCTACACCGCGCAACTGCGACCCGTCGTCGCAACAGGCGATGTGGTCTGCGGTCTCCTTGACGCCCGACGCGACGAGGTCTACGCGGGGGCGTACCGCCGTACGTCCGACGGGATGACCGAGCACGTTCCCACGAAGGCACTGCCGGCGGCGGCACTCCCCGACTGGATGGGGGCCGTAGACGGCCAGCTATGGTTGGTGGGCGATGGGGCGCCGAAGGCAACTGAGTCGCTCGCTGCGGTTGACGCGCCCCGCACCCTCGTACCGAGCCACGACCTCCCCCCGTCCGCGGCCTGGGTGGCCCGCTGGGGACGGCAGCGTCTGGCAACGGACGGCCCTGACGACATTGAAGGCTTCGAACCGTTGTACGTCAAAGACGTGCATGCGGCACCGGCCCCCTCGCCCTTCGCCTGAGTTTTGTTTGGACATTGAGGGCCGGCGTCCTGATCTTTTGCGGCGGTCCTGGGCGGGAGCATCCTCACTATCCACCCCCTGACACCTGTCCCCACATCCCCATGCCCTGGTTTCGGCGCGAGAAGGCCGGCATCCGTACCACCCGTGAAGAGCAAAACGAAATGCCGGAAGGCCAATGGGTGAAATGTCCAAAGACCGGCGAGATTACCAACCGGCGCGAGCTGGAAAACAATCTGCTGGTCTTTCCCGGCTCGGGCTACCACTTTGGGATGGACAGCCATAAGTACTTCAACTTCCTCTTCGACGACGGCGACTACGACCTACACGACACCGATCTGCGGTCTGTCGACGCCCTCGATTTTGAGGATCGGAAGTCCTACGCGCAGCGGCTGGAGAGCGCCGTGGAGGACACCGGACAGAACGAGGCCGCTCAGGCAGCAACCGGGACCGTGGGGGGACACCCAGTGTCGATGGCGGGGATGGACTTTAGCTTTATCGGGGGCTCGATGGGCTCGGTGGTCGGCGAAATTGTAGCGCGGGCCATCAAACGGGCGTACACGGATAAGATGCCGCTTATCACCATCGCGCAAAGTGGCGGGGCTCGCATGATGGAGGGTGCCCTCAGCCTCATGCAGATGGCCAAGACCAGCGCCCACCTCACGCGTCTCGACGACGCCGGGCTGCCTTTCATCTCGATTCTCACGCATCCGACCACCGGCGGCGTTACAGCATCCTTCGCCATGCTTGGGGACATCCATATCGCCGAGCCGGACGCGCTCATCGGGTTTGCTGGGCCGCGCGTGATCCGGGAAACCATCGGCTCCGATTTGCCGGAGGGATTCCAAAAGTCGGAGTTCCTGCAGGAGCATGGGTTCGTGGACATGATCGTGGATCGTCGCCGCATGCGTCGCCGCATCATTGGGCTACTCGATTTGCTGATGGAGTAGCGATTCCTAGGGCTGTCCGTGCCGGGTCCTGACCGCCTCCGCCATCTTGCCGACCTCGATCGCTTCCAGGAAGTTGGGGCGGACGTGGTGGTCGCCGGAGAGGTAGAAACGACGATGCAGATTTCGGACAGGTGCTTCGGCCGTATCAGGTGTCCAGGGGGAAATGCGGGCGCAGGTTCAGATCACCCGGTCGCACGGCCCCAAGCTTCTCCGGTAGGAAAACGAAAGTGGAGGCGGGCAGTCAGCTCGTGGCAATGGGGAGCCCATCTTCGTGGAGCGCAGTCCTCTGTTCCGACCCGCCGACCCCCAGGCCGGTCCGGGCGCCGCTCCGAAGCGGTGAGGGATTTCGTTGGGGCGGAAGAGTCGTCTTCCGACGAAAGAAAGGGCGATCGGGAGCAGTTAGACAATAACGACGGGGGCAGGAGAGTTGACCTGCTGGCCAGCGGCTGAAGGGAGAGCGCCCATTTTTGATGTGAACGGCGAAGGTGTACATTAGGCGCGGTTTGGATTCGGCAGCTCCCAAGACGCAATTTTTTAGGAGTAACATTATTTGAAGTAACAATGGTGTCGTATGGCGGCGCACTTCTCCCCTGAAACCCGAAAGCCGCACGCAGTTACCATTGGATGTCGTGTTCACTCGACCTTGCTCCAACCTCCATACTCCCTCGGACCTGTTACCACGAACTCCATGAAACGAATATCCCTCCTGCTTAGCATTGTCCTCGGTCTTGTCGCCTGGGCCCTTCCCGCCACGGCCCAGACGACTCCCACTGGCACGGTCGCCCAGATGAACGGATTTAGCCGTGCGCTCGACGTAGACGCCGATCGTGTCTTCGTTGGGGAGCCACAGAATATACATACGCCCGGCCGGGTGTACGTCTATGAGAAAGGCGATGACGCCTGGTCAGAGTCCACCTACCTCGAAGCCACCGACGGTGAGGTTGGGGATGGATTCGGCGCCTCCATTGACGCGACCGGCGAGCACCTCGTGGTGGGGGCACCCTCTTCGAACGCCGCGTACGTCTTTCGGGTAGGGAGCGACGGATGGACCCAGACGGCCCGACTTACGGCGGCCGACAGCACGTCGGGCTTCGGGCAAAGCGTCGTTCTCTCGGAGGACCGCCTGTTCGTGGGCACCTCGTCTACGGTGTCGATGACGGACAGCGACACCCTCACGGCTGGCGCTGTACATGTGTTTGAGCAAGGCGAGGGTCGGTGGAGTGAGGCCACCGTACTCCGGAGTGAAGAGGTGGGGGCGGACGCAGGCTTCGCGAGTGCACTGCTCTCCTGGAAAGACCACCTGCTCGTGACGGCCCCGAAACATGAGAGTGGGGCCGTCGTCGCGTTTCGGGCCGGAGCGGACGGCTGGACGGAAGCGCAGACCATCACCGCGAGTGGGCTGAGCAATAGCGCCCGCTTCGGGAGTGCCCTCCAGGCGGCTGGCGATCAGGTGCTTGTCGGCGCGCCACGAGCCTACGACGCCACCGGGGCGGCCTACAGCCTCTCGTTCGATACGGGCGCAGAGGAGTGGACGGTGGGCGGCCGGCTCTTGCCTTTCGACGGGATGTCGCGCCACCTCTTCGGGTACGCCTTCGCCTATGACGGCTCTGACGTATGGGTGGGTGCTCCAGGGGCGTCCGACCGCACCGGGGCCCTGTATCGCTACAGCTACGATGACGGCACGTGGGGAAGTGTCTCGCGCGTAGCGCACCCCAGAGCGGACGCCGGCAATGGCATTGGCGCCACCCTCGCGGGCAATGCGTCAATCGTCGCTGTTGGCTTTCCGGGGGACGACCACGGGGCCGGCACCATGGGCATCTACTCACTCGCCGACGGAAGCTGGACGCAGGACGCGCCTATCGTCCCGTCTTCCGGCACGGTGCTCAGCGCCATGACCGGTGAAGAGCAGAGCTGCGCGGACGGCTCGGTGGCTCAGTTCTCCTGTGAGAAGATTGACATGAAGTCCTTCCTCCCCATTCGGGACATCGGAGGGGAGCGGGGGATCGAGTTGAATGACATCTGGGGTTGGACGGACCCCCAGACCGGTACCGAGTACGCGCTGGTAGGACGTACGGACGGCACCTCCTTCGTCGATGTGAGCGACCCCACGAATCCGGTCTATGTGGGCGAGTTGCCGCTCACCGAGGGCGCCCAAATTAACTCCTGGCGCGACATCAAAGTGTACAAGGATCACGCATTCGTGGTGGCCGACAATGCCAAGGATCATGGCATGCAGGTGTTCGACCTTACCCGCCTTCGTGACGTGGGCGCCGACGAGAGGCCGGTGACCTTCGACCACGACGCCCTCTACGACAAGGTCAACAGCGTCCACAACATCGTCGTCAACGAGGAGTCGGGCTATGCCTACGCTGTGGGCAGCAGTGGAGGCGGCGAAACCTGCGGGGGCGGACTCCACATGATCAACATCCAGGACCCGACGAACCCCACGTTCGAGGGCTGCTTCGCAGATCCCTCGACCGGCCGCTCCGGCACCGGCTACACACACGACGCGCAGTGTCTCATGTACAACGGCCCGGACACCGAGTACCAGGGGCGCGAGATCTGCATTGGCTCCAACGAGACGGCCATTAGCATCGCGGACGTAACGAATAAGGACAGCACGGTGGCCATCTCCACGGGCTCCTACCCGGACTACGGATACGTCCACCAGGGCTGGTTTGGTGAGAGTCAGCGTTACTTCTACCAAAACGACGAGCTGGACGAGGCGCAGGGCAAGACCGAGCACACCCGAACGCTGGTTTGGGACCTGCAAGACCTCGACAATCCGAAGCTGGTGAACCAGTTCATGCTTCCGGAGAAGTCCATCGACCACAACCTCTACGTCGAGGGCTCCACCATGTACCAGTCCAACTACAAGAGTGGACTGCGCATCGTTGACATCAGCAACCCGACGAAGCCGAAGGAGGTCGCCCATTTCGACACGCAGCCCTACGACGACAACGGGCCGGGCTTCCAGGGAAGTTGGAGCAACTACCCGTACTTCGACAGCGGGATCATCGTGGTCTCCAGCATTGGTGAAGGCCTCTTCGTGCTGGAGAAGCCCAGGCAGGAGCTGTAGATCCCACCTATCACGCTCGCTGGAAGGCCGCGGGGGTGGGGCTGGCTCCCGCGGTCAGATGTCCTAAACCAATCCATCTTGGACTCCCATGCGTCGTCTGTTCACGGTCCTTGTCGCGATCGCCCTCCTGGGGCTGTCGATGCCGGCTCTGGGGCAGTCCCCAAGCCCCAAGCTCTACGTGTGTAACCAGGGCGAAGCCACCGTCTCCGTGATTGACATGGAGTCAATGGCAATAACCGCGACCGTAGACCTAAAGGAGCGAGGCTTCTCGGAGAATGCGAAGCCGCATCACGTGGTGGCCGAGCCGAACGGAGGCCACTGGTACGTCACCCTGATCGGGGCGAATACGATCCTGAAGTTCAATCAGGACAACGAGATTGTAGACCGACTGGACAACTTTGAAGTGCCGGGCCTCTTGGCCCTCGATCCCGCGAAGGACGTGCTCTACGCGGGCCGCTCGATGAGTGCCGTGAATCCGCCGAAGAGCCTGGGCATGATTCAGCGGTCCAACATGGAGGTGATGGGGCGCGTGAATACTTTCTTCCCCCGTCCCCACCCACTCGCCGTCACGCCGGACGGGAACCATGCGTTCATCGCCAGCCTGGCTACCAACCAGTTGATGGGCATTAACACCGAGACCCGAGAAACGACGTTGACCCGGTTGGAGGGCACGACCCAAACCCCGGTGCAGTTCGCGGTGACGCCGGACGGCTCGCGGCTCATCGCCGGGGGACAAAAGACGGGACAGTTGCTGGTGTTCGACGCCACGCAGGCGCCGTCACTTTCCGTGGTCGATACGCTCAATGTCGGAGAGCAGCCGTGGCACCCCGTCATTAGTCGTCAGAGTGGCCTGGCGTACGTGCCGAATAAGATGTCCAACTCCATCAGCGTGGTGGATGTCGACAATGCCGTCGTCACGGCGACCATTCGGGGCGACGGGCTGGCACAGCCCCACGGAACTGTTCTGTCCCCGGACGGCCAGTACCTCTTCGTGTCCAATAACAACCGCGAGGGCACCTATACGCCCACCGGCGACAACCCGAGCGCCGGGACGGTTACCGTAATCGACACGAACACGAACGAAATCGTGAAGATCATTGAGGTAGGCACCTACCCCACCGGCATTGGGACCTTTGGGGGCCAGCAAGCACCGACGATGTAACCCCCGACAAGGTCCCAGCCCCGGCCCGCGACGTTGCTTTCTCGATTCGAACAGCCCAATGTCCCGCGTCCTCTTCGCTGCCGCCTGCGTGATCGGACTGGTCCTCGTAGGATGTGCCGGTTCCGCTCAGACTGGGTCTTCGTCCTCTGATGGAAGCACGGGCGGCGCGTTTCCCGGCGACTACCGTCGTGTGGTCGCTCCCTCGTTCCCCCTCCTCGACCCGGACGGGACGCCCATTTCGAACCCGTTTTACGGCGGGTTCAATGCCCCCCGTCCCCAGTTTGTGGACATCGACGACGATGGCGATCCGGACCTTTTTGTGCAGGAGCGACCGGGGCAGGTCGCGTTCTTTGAGCACGTAACGGAGGGGGACTCGTCCCGCCTCGTCTGGCGCACCGACGACTACAAGAACCTGGACATTGGGGAATGGTATCGGTTCGCGGACCTGGATCAGGACGGGGTGCAGGACCTTCTCACCGAACAGCCGTATAGTCACATTCGCGCCTACCGAAATGTAGGCAGTGCCACCGAGGCAGAGTTCGAGCTCTTCACGGACACGCTGCGTACCTCCTCCGGTGACCCGATCTTCTCGGATCGGCAGAACATCCCCAACGTCACCGACCTCGGATGTAACGGAAAGCTGGACCTTTTTCTGGGGCGGCTCGACGGAACGATCACACGGTACGAGGCGGTCGGGGACTCGGCCGGCATGCCCCAGTTTGCGCACGTGACCGATCAGTTCGAGGGGATCAAGATCGTGGGGCAATCGTCGGGCCAGAAGAAGGGGCCTTCTCTCCACGGGGCCAACACGCTTACGTTTGCCGACATCGATGGGGATGGCGACTCGGACCTCTTCTGGGGCGACTTTTTTGAGCCAGGGCTTCTCCTCATCGAGAACACCGGCTCGTGCGGCAATCCCATTCTGAGCGGCGAGCCGGAGCGGTTTCCCCTCGACGACCCGTTGCTCACGAGTGGCTACAACGCCCCGGCACTCACAGACTGGACCGGCAACGGGAAGATCGATCTGTTCGTGGGAGTACTTGGGGGCTCAAACGACGCCAATACGAGCCTCGCCGATAACTTTTATTTCTATGAGCACACGGAAAAGGGATATCGGCTGCGCACCAAGCAATTCGCCGGCGGGCTCGACGTAGGAAGTGAGAGCACCGTGGCACTCGGCGACATTGACGGTGATGAGCAGACTGATGCTTTGGTGGCCAACAAAATCGATCCGGAGGAGGGCGCCACCTCGCTCGTTTACCCCCTTACCCACACTGGATCGAAGCGCACGAAGCTCCGAAAGCGGGCCGCGCTGGACCTGCCCGACGCGTACCACTACGCCCCGGCGCTAGGCGACCTCACGGGCAACGGCGTGGCCGATCTAGTCGTGGGGACCTGGCAGGGAGGGCTCTCCTACTACGAGAATCAGGGCAACGGCACCTTCCGTGCGACGGACGGTCCGCTTCGTGGGCTTTCCGGCGGCACCAATGTTGTGCCTGCCCTCGGCGATCTAACAGGGAACGGGCGCCTGGACCTCGTGCGGGGCACGGCCAGCGGCATGGTGACCCTGCACCGCAATTCGGGCAGTGCCTCGGTGCCCAGCTTTGCCCAAACGGCCGATACGCTGGCGGCGGTCGACACGCGGGCCGCCCCCACCCTGCACGACGTGGATGGGGATGGCACGCTTGATCTACTCATTGGGACGAAGAATGAACTACTCCTCGTGCGCAACCAGGGGACTCCGGCTGCTCCCCGCTTCGGCGAGCCGACCGTCGTGGATCTCAAGGGGATGCCCCGTCAGGCCACGCCGGCAATGGGGGACCTGAACGACGACGGCCATCCCGAGCTTGTCGTCGGTGGACAGAGTGGCGGCCTCGTGCTCTTCCAGCCGCGGGCCGCCCGGCCGTAGCTCCGGGCCAAGGGAACCGTTACCAGAGCCAGGTGAGCGCCTTGTGGAAGAGAGAGGACGAAGAAATTCCCGAGGGGGAGAGGGGAGACAGCGAATCGTCGTCTTCGGCCTGGTCGTCCGGGTTGAGCGCCTCGTTCAGGGCCTCCAAGTTTACGTGGAAGCGTTGGGTAAGCTGTTCACGGGTGCTGTCCGGAAGCGCGTCGTACGCCCCGTCCCGGAGTGCCTTTAGGGCCCGGCGATGGTGCTTGCGGGCCCGATGCAGTTCTTCGGAGGGGCGTTGCCTAAGCTTCTGCACCACGCTCTCGTAATCGGACGGGCGATCGTCGAGGGGAAGATGGATGGACGGAAGCGAATTGGGAGCCATCACGCTCGAGGAGTGGAACTGAAGAGATTGCGGAAGTGCGTGCTATGGGAGATTGAGGAGAGTGTCTGGAGAAGTGAGGAGGAAGTACGTACGGATTATGAAAGATGGAACCGCTTCCAAAAGATAAGGGGGCGTGGGGGCGACTGTGTCAGAAACCGGTCAAGATTGGGCGATGAGCTCTGGAATCTGTAGGGATGATTTCGGGGTGGTCCTGGGGGGCATCTCGAGGAAGCGGCAGGTGGGGACGGTCGCTTGGCTTTGGGCCCGTCCCCCGTCACCAGCGCGGACGCGTGAGGCCTCGCGTTCCTGTTGGTCCTCCCGGCATCCAGGGGAAGTGCGGAGCAAACTTCGCTCCGAAGAGGCGACGGCTTTGAAATTTCAGGCCGGTTGGGCGCAACCCAAGCGCGCCGTGGAGATTCAACTGCTGCTTTGCTCTTCTGGCGTTTACGGTTCCCATTGTGATGACGGAAGTCATTGACCCCCCTGGACAATTTGATCTCGTTTCCGATTTTGAGCCGATGGGCGACCAGCCCAAGGCCATCCGTGAGCTCGTGGATGGGGTGGAGCGGGGAGATGAGTATCAGACCCTATTGGGGGCGACGGGGACCGGGAAGACCTACACAGTGGCCAATGTCATCGAGGAGGTGAACAAACCGACCCTGGTGATGAGCCACAACAAGACGCTGGCGGCGCAGCTCTACGGTGAATTGAAGCAGTTCTTCCCCGACAATGCCGTAGAGTATTTCATCTCGTACTACGACTACTACCAGCCGGAGTCGTACATCGTCCCCAGCGACACCTACATCGAGAAGGATGTGGCCATCAACGATCGCATCGAGCGCCTGCGGCTGCGGGCCACGTCTGAGCTCGTAAGTGGACGCGACGATGTCATCGTAGTGGCGAGCGTCTCTTGCATCTACGGTTTGGGGTCGCCGGCGGAATTTCGCAAAGAGATTGTGCCCATCGAGCGGGGGCAGGAGGTGGAGCGCAACGATCTGCTGCGTCGGTTCATCGATCTCTTCTACGAGCGCAACGACATCGAATTCGAGCCTGGCATCTTTCGGGTTCGGGGCGACGTAGTGGATATTTTTCCGGCCTACCGCGAGGAGTTGGCGCTCCGCATCGAGTTTTGGGGGGACGAGATTGATCGTCTCGCGCTGTTTGAGCCGGAGAGCGGGCGCGAAATCGAGGAGGTGGACCAGTTTACGCTCTATCCGGCACAGATCTTTGTGACGCCCGAAGACCGACTGGAGCGGGCCATTGAGGACATCCAGGAGGAGCTGAAGTGGCGGCTGGCGGTACTCCGGGAAGAAGGCAAGATGGTGGAGGCGCAGCGCCTGGAGCAGCGCACCATGTTCGATCTCGAGATGATGCAGGAAGTGGGCTACTGTTCCGGAATCGAGAACTATTCACGCCACCTGACGGGACGGGAGCCGGGGGAGCGCCCCTACTGCCTCCTCGACTACTTCCCCGACGACTTTCTGCTGGTCGTGGATGAGAGCCACGTCACCATCCCGCAGGTGCGGGCCATGTACAACGGCGATCGCCAGCGCAAGCTGAAGCTGGTCGAGCATGGCTTTCGACTCCCCTCGGCCCTCGACAACCGGCCGCTCACCTTCGAGGAATTCGAGGAGCTAACCCCCCAAACCATCTTCATGAGCGCCACGCCCGCCGACTACGAACTGCAGCAGAGCGGCGGTGTGTTCGTGGAGCAGGTGGTGCGGCCCACGGGCATTCCCGACCCCGAGATTGACGTACGCCCCACTGAAACTCAGGTCGACGATCTGATGGAGGAAATTCGGAAGCGCGCCGAGCGAGGCGAGCGCGTGCTAGTCACAACCCTCACGAAGCGCATGACGGAAGACCTGGCCGACTATCTGGACGGCTACGGCGTGGATGTGCGCTGGATGCACTCCGACATTGATGCCCTCGAGCGCGTCGACATCATTCGCGGCCTGCGCCTCGGCGAGTACGATGTGCTGGTGGGCGTGAACCTGCTCCGGGAGGGGCTCGACCTCCCAGAGGTGTCGCTCGTGGCCATCCTCGATGCCGACCAGCAGGGCTTCCTGCGGTCGGAAACATCCCTCATCCAGACGGCCGGGCGTGCGGCGCGCAACGTGAATGGGCAGGTCATCCTCTACGCCGATGAGATCACTGAAGCGATGGAGAAGATGATCAACGAGACGGAGCGTCGCCGCGAGCGGCAGCTCGAATACAATAAGGAGCATGACGTGACGCCGGAGCCCATCAAGAAGTCGCCCGACGAGATTAAGATGGGCACGGCCATCGCCGACGAGAAAAGTGATGAGGAGGGCAGTGGCTCGCGGCACCACTATGGCAGCCCGGAGCAGCTCTCCAGTGAGGTGGCCGATCCGGTCGTTGAATACATGTCGGACGATCAGAAGCAGGACCTGGTCGAGCAGATGCGGGAGGAGATGGAGGCGGCGGCCGAGAACCTGGAGTTCGAGCGTGCCGCGGAGCTTCGCGACAGCATTGAGGAGCTGGAAGCACAGTTGGGTGAGGGGGGGGAGTAGGAGAAGGGGAACCTGTTCCTATTGGACGGTTCCCTTTGGGCTCCGTACAGACGCGTGGCATCGGCGCTCGCTTCACAATCCACCGTGTGTTGAATACACTGCAGGTGACACCCCCGATCTTTCGGTGGGCTCAATGCCCCGCTTGCTTGTACTGGTCTTTATGAAGCACTTCCTCTGCCTTCTCGCCGCTCTGTTGTTTGTCGTTCCGGCCACTGGACAGCCCACGTCTCCTCCCCCGGTTGTGCCCGGGGCCTACGTCGACCACCATGCCGATGGGGCCGCCGTGGAGGTAGACGGGGAGGGGGCAACGGCACAAATCACATTTTACCGCCCTTCCGTCGTGCGGGTCGACTGGCGGCTGCCTGGCCAGGCGCCCGATAGTTCGTTCGCGGTGGTCCGATCCCCTGAGCTGGAAGGGAAGCCCACCGTTCACGTGGGGCCGGATGCGCTCTGGCTCCGCTCCCAAGAGATGACAGTGGCGGTGCAGAAGCGGCCCCTGCGACTGCAGTTTTCGGACGAATCGGGGCGGAAGCTGGTGGCTGAGGTCGACTCTGGTTTCGTGGCCCGCGACGCGGCACGCTCCCTTCGATTTTCCCTCGAGCCCAACACTCGTCTCTACGGCACCGGTGAGCGGGTTCCGTTCGGCCTCCGCGGCGACACCCTCCGGATGGAAAACCAGGCGCATTACGGTTACACCGAGCCGCAGCTGCCCATGAAGATCAACGTTCCGTTCCTCACCACAACCGGCGGCTACGGCCTGTTCGTCGACAACACGTACCCGGCCCGCTTCATGCTCGGCGCGGCGGATTCGACCCGCATGAAGTATACGACGCCGGGCGGTGAAATTACGTACTACGTGGTCGGCGAGTCGTCCATCCTTGAGCAGCTCCGCCAGTATACGTGGCTCACGGGCCGGCAGCCGATGCCGCCCAAGTGGTCGCTCGGCTATATCCAGTCGAAGTTCGGGTACGAGACGGAGGCCCAGGCCCGCGGTGTCGTCGACACCCTCCGCCGCAAGAATTTCCCCGTCGACGCCGTGATTCTGGATCTCGACTGGTTCAAGCACATGGGCGACCTGCGGTGGAACCGGGAGGCGTTTCCCGAGCCCGTCGAGATGATCGGAGATCTGCGCGACCGGGGCGTCCAAACCGTCAATATCACTGAGACCTACATCACGCGCCCGTCGCGTCTCTTCGAGCCCGCCCTCGACAGTAACTTCGTGGGGCGGCGTCCGGACGGGTCGCCCTACGTGATGTCCGACTGGTGGTCCTGCGATCAGTGCGACGTGGCACTGCTCGACGTGACGGATCCGGCGGCACGCGACTGGTGGTGGCGTCAGCATCCGTCGTTCATGGGCGAGGAGATGGCGGGCTTCTGGACGGATCTCGGGGAGCCGGAACGGCACCCGACGGCGATGCAGCATCACCTCGGTCCACGAAACAAGATCCATAACGTCTACAACCACCTCTGGGCGCAGACGCTTTTCCAGGGCTGGCACAGTTGGCGGGAGAACCAGCGGGTGTTTAACCTCACCCGCTCGGCCTCCGCCGGCACCCAGCGGTACAATCCGACCCTGTGGAGTGGCGACGTGGGTACCAGCTTTGCGGCTTTTCGGCTCCAGATTCCCTTTCAACTGAACGTGGGCCTTGCAGGCTTCGGCCTGTATAGCTCAGACCTCGGGGGCTTTACGGGGGCGACGCCGCCAGAACTGTACGCCCGGTGGATGCAGCAGGGAGCCCTCTCCCCCACGATGCGCCCCCACGGCAGCGGGAAGCCGACCGAGCCCTGGCGCTTCGGAGGCCGCGTGGAGGACATCGTGCGGGATGTAGTGCGGCTGCGCTACCGCCTCATGCCGTATCTGTACACGCTTGCCTGGGAAAACCACCGCACCGGCATCCCCCTCGCTCGTCCACTCTTCTTTGCCGATCCGTCCGACGAACGGTTGCACGAGGTCCAGCACTCGTACCTGTTGGGAAAGTCCCTTCTCGTGGCGCCGGTTCTCCGGGACAGTACCCGCAGCCGTACCGTGACACTCCCCGAGGGCTCTTGGATCAACTACTGGACGGACGAGGCTGTGGAGGGGGGGCGAACGGTCACCGTTGATGCCCCGCTTGCCCAGATTCCACTCTTTGTGAAGGAGGGGGCCATCGTCCCGTTGCGACCGGTGGCGTCCCACACGGAGGCCCAGCCGGCTGACACCTTGGCACTAGCAGTATATCCCGGTGCGGGGCAGGCGGACTCGTTTACACTCTACGAAGACGACGGGACCTCGCTGAACTACCAGGACGGTGCGTATGCGGTGACCGAACTCACCCAACGACTCCATTCCCGAACCGACGGGACGTTGGACCTGTCGGTGTCCGTAGGTGGCGCGGTGGGCACCTACGCCGGCCAGCCAGAGGCCCGAACGGTGCGTGTGCAGGTGCATCGCGTGCCACACGCCCCCGCCGGTGTCCGGCTGAACGGCGAGACGCTTTCCCGGCGCGTCCGATCGGACGGGCACGGGTGGCACTACCGTCCAGACGAGAACGTCCTCACGGTCCAGTACCGTGGGCCCATACGGGAGTCGTCCCGGATTGTGGTGGACAACGTGGGGCCGACGGAGCACTTTTAAATCGCACAGCCCTCTTTGCTTCTTCACGTGGCCCCGCCGGCAATGTCCGAAACTTTCGGGGACGCACGTCGTGCATTCCGACCGACATTTTCCTAGCTGTAAACAGACGACTGACCCTGCCGACACGCCATGAAAGACGGCCTGCATCCTGAGTACAACGAGGTTACCATTAAGCTGGCGGATGGGAGCGAGTTCGTTACGCGCTCGACCATGGACGAGGAGGAGTACGAGTCCGAGGTTGACTCCTCCAATCATCCCTTCTACACGGGTCGACGTCAGTTCGTCGACACCGCGGGCCGCGTCGAGAAATTTAACCGCCGGTACGGCCTCGACCAGGACGATGAGGAAGAGACGGAGGAGGACGAAGAATAGCCTTCCCCACATTTCGATGATCCGAACGGGTCACCTGTGCCGAGCGGGTGGCCTTTTTTGTTTTCTGGGTTCCGCGCTGGTCTTCGTCGACGAGGAGACCCACAGGCGCAGTCCGTTTTGCCATCCGGTATGGCTGCCGAATTGCACACTCCGCCTGCTCGGCTGTGCCGCACGCAACATGGACTGCCCAACACGAACCAACGTGAGGAGCTTGCCCAGCCTGGGGGGACCGACATCCGTGCAATTCTTGCTCTACTCGATTTGTCATGAGTGATCTCAACCCCGTGCAACTCATCGCCGCAAAGCGCGACGGCCAGGCACTGTCCGACGCGGACCTGAAGGCCTTTGTCGACGCCTACACAAACGGCACGGTGCCCGACTATCAGATGAGTGCCTTCCTGATGGCGGCTTACCTCCAGGGCCTGTGTGCCGCCGAGGCCGCTTCGCTTACTGAGGCAATGCTGGCCTCGGGCACCCGCATCGACCTGTCCGCCGTTCCCGGCACCAAGGTGGGCAAGCACTCGACTGGTGGGGTGGGAGACAAGGTATCGCTCATCCTGGTGCCCCTTGTGGCGAGTTGTGGGGTGCCCGTGGCCAAGCTGAGCGGCCGCGGCCTCGGCCACACCGGCGGTACGCTCGATAAGCTGGAGTCGATTCCGGGGTTCCGCACTGACTTGAGTGTGGCACAGTACCGCCGGCAGGTGATCGACATCGGAGGGGTGATCTCGGGACAGACCGGCGAGGTGGCCCCCGCGGACAAGAAACTCTACGCCCTACGCGACGTGACGGCGACGGTGGAATCCATTCCCCTCATTGCGGCCTCCATCATGAGCAAAAAGCTGGCGGAGGGCAACGACGCCCTCGTGCTCGACGTGAAGTGCGGCCGCGGGGCGTTCATGAAGACGGAAGCCGACGCCCGCACCCTTGCCGAGACGCTTGTTGCCATCGGGGCGGAGCACGACACGCCTGTGGTGGCCATGATGACAAACATGGACGTGCCACTCGGCCGCGCGGTGGGCAACTGGCCCGAGGTCCGCGAGGCGATTGCTTGCCTGCGGGGAGAGCACGCCGAGTCTCCCCTCATGCAGATCGTGCGGGGGCTGGCCGGAGAAATGATCGCACTGGGGGGGGCGGCCGACGCGCCCACCGACGGACGGGCCAAAGCCCGCGAAGTCATTGAAAGTGGGGCTGCACTGGAGCGGTTTCGGCGGCTAGTGGATACTCAAGGAGGAGATCCCGCAGTCGTAGACGACCCGGCGGCCCGTCTCGACAGTGCTCCGGTTGCCGAGGTGCACGTCCCGGCCGGAACCGACGGTTACGTGGCCGACCTTGACGCCCTTTCCATTGGTCAGGCAGCGGTAAAGCTGGGGGCGGGACGACAGACAAAAGACGAGTCCGTGGATCCCGTGGCTGGCCTCACGGCGCTCAAGAAACCGGGCGATGCGGTGTCCGGCGGGGATGTGCTCGCCCGACTTCACACCAGTGCGTCATCGGACCTTGACGCCGTGCGGGCCGCTGTGCGCGACGCGTACTCGTTTTCAGAGACGCCACCCGAACAAAGTGCGTCCGTCAAAGCCCGGTATACCGTTGATGGATGGGAAGAACTGCGCGACGAATCTCAGGATGGGGTGTAACAATTTGCTGTTGGGCCGGGTATATGAAAGACGTGTTCACAGTCTACTCGACATCGACCCGCCGCTATGTCTATTTGGTCCCGATTCAAGCGCGCTGTCAAGTCCCTCTTCGGAGGGGCCGTCTCGGCCATGGAGGATCCCCGCACCATCTTGGAGCAGAACATTCGGGAGCTCAACGATCAGGTGCCGGAGATGAATGAGAATATCGCCACGGTGAAGGCGAACAAGATCATGCTTGAGAAGGAGGTCAAGAAGACGAAGGACCGGGTCGAGCAGCTATCCGATCGCATCCGCACCGCCCTTAAATCCGATCGTGAAGACATTGCCAAGAAGTACGCGAAGCGCCTTGAGGACCAGAAAGAAAGCCTGGAGCGCACACAGGAACAGCTCAAGGGGGCCGAGCGGGCCTACCAGAAGGCACTGAAGGTGAAAAAGGCCTTCATGCGCGAGAAGGAGCAGAAAATTCAGGAGGCCAAGGACGCCCTCCGGCAGCACGAGCGCGCGCAGTGGCAGGCCGAAATTGCCGACACAATGGAGCAGTTTGAGGTTTCTGGCCTCGACCAGACGCACGATGAAATGGTGCGACGCCTCGACGAGGAGTCGGCCAAGAACGAGGCCCGAATGGAAATGGCCCTCGACTCGGTGGACACGGAGGCCCTCCAGATCGAGGAGGATGCTGAGGACCTCCGCGCGCAACAGGTCGTCGACGAGTTTAAGGCGGAAATGGGAATGGTCGATGAAGAGGAGTCCATCGAGGAGGAAACGATCGACCTTCCGGAAGACGAAGAGATCGAGGAGCCCTCGAAAACCATCGGCAAGCAGCGCAGCACGTCCGAATAGCACGGGTCGAGTTGCGGATCTCGACTCATGGATTCGCACCCTGTTCAGTCCTCACGATCCGACCTTCGACACTGCCATGACCGACGATGAATTCCAGCGCCTCAAGGAGGCGGAAAAGAAGCACCTCCGCGCCAAGAAGCGGCTGCAGCGCACCTTGCGGGCACTGAAGCAGCGAAACGAGGTGAAAGGTGTCATGCGACGAATGAGGCAGGGGGCGACGCGACTGCTCGACGAGACCGAGTCCCTCGTCGACTCCCTGCGCCGCACCGTGGCGCAGGACCAAGCACGCTTCGAGGTTGCCCTTGACGATGAGCTCGACGAGGACGAGGGCCTACACGAGGCCGAAGAAGAACTCCGAGACGAACGGGCGGAGGCACTGGTTCGCCGGATGAAGGCCGAGGAGGAGGCGGCGTCCGACCGATCTACTGCCACCGTCGAGGCCGACGAGGCGCCTGGTTCCGTGTCTGACGATTCAGCGCCGGAGGGGCCGGACAAAACCATCGGCCGCATGGGAGACCTTCGTCCCGACGATACGTAGCCCTTGCGCACCGGGCCCTCCACCGGCCGCATTTTGCAACGTGCCATACCACCATGGACGACGACATTAACTACACTAAGGAGGCACTCTTTAACACCTGGAATCTGGTGTTTCTTATTGCGACCGCGGTCGTGGCGGCAGGCCTTGGAATGGTGGGACTGTTTCCCGGCTGGCTTCCCCAACTCATCCTTCTACTCGCCGGCGGGGCCGAACTGATTTACCTGGGCGTAATGCCGCGCCATGCACGCTTTCAGCGCTACGTGCGTGCCGAGAAGCGGGCGGAGCAACACCAGGCCCCGTCCCAGCGCGAGATCTTCAGCCAACTCCGCAATCAGAGCCAGCGCCGCTACGCCAAGCTGCGAAAGCTGAAAGACCAGATCCAGGCCAACTACCAGAAACTCAGCTACGCCTCCCAGGGCATCCTCACCAATCACGTCGACAAGATCGACGGCCTTCTGGATTCCTACCTCGACCTGCTGCACCAGCGGGAACGCTACCGCGACTTCATGGACAGTGCCACTGAGGACCGTATTCTGAACGCCATTGAGGCGCTCAAGAAGGACATGTCCGACGACCCGGACCGCGTGCGGGCGGTAAAGGAGCGACGACTCAAGGTCCTAGAGCGGCGCCTGGCGCGTTTCCGGAAGGCGCACGAGAATCTGGAGATTATTGGGGCGCAGCTCAGTACCATTGAGGATGTGGTCCGCTACATCCACGAGCAGTCGTGGACCTTACAGAACCCCGAAGAGGTAACCGCCCAACTCGACACGCTGCTTCGGGAGGTGGAGGAGACGCAGAGCTCTATCCGGGAAATCGAAGACGTGTTTTCGGCTCCGTCCGATTACCTCGACGAGGAGGGGGAGGACTTGGAAGCCCTCGACGCAGAACTCGACGCCGCCACAGAGGGCCGCCTCGATCTTCCCGAAGAAGACGAGAGGAGCAAAGAGGCCGACCAACGAGCCTCGCAGACGCGCATCCGGGAGTAGTCCGAGCGCCCAGTGTCGTCGTGCGGTGAGGATAGGTCAGGACGACTCGGCCGCCTCGTCGCTGCCAGAGGCTACGGGCGGGGCGCCGCGACGGCCATATGCGAGCACTACCTTGAGGTGGGCGACGGCCGGATCCACGAGCCCTAGTTTTTCGAGTCGTTTCTGGGGCATTTCGGGTAGCTTGGGAGGACTCACCCGTCCCATCCACAACTCCATCGTGTCCTGCAGGGCGTGGGGGCCTGGAAACTGTCCGTCGGGCAGGTGGGTGGCGTAGAACGCTCGCTTCTTCTCCAGACGCTCGTGGACTTCTTCCGCCATCCCCGAAAGCTCAGGCTGCGCCTCCGCCACCATCGCCTTGCCGAGGAGGTAATTCCGGTACGTGAACGGGACGTTCAGGAGCGTCTCTACAATTGCTGACGCGTGCTGAGGCTCGTCTTCCAGGCCCACCTCGGCGGCGCGGGCGGTGGCAATGGCAATGAGCGAGAGCGTTTCCTCGGCTACCAGTTCCGGGTCGCTGCCCTCCATGTCACCGATGCTCTCCAGCACCGCGTGCGTGAGATCCTGCGTAAGCCCCAAGATGCCCACGGTAGCGAACGACGTGAACTGTGCCACGCGTCTCTGGGACGCGTCGAGGTCGTTGGGCGAGGCCATGAGAAAACAGGGGCGATCGGGGCGAGACCAGAAGGGACGCGAGGAAAGAGTCTACGAGGTCGTGCTCTCGGACTCGCTCTTCCAGTTTCCGCTCTGCCCCCCGGTTTTTGCCCGCAGGTGCACATCCCCGATACGGATGTCTTTGGTTACCGACTTACACATGTCGTAGACCGTGAGCGCAGCGATCGAGACCGCCGTGAGGGCTTCCATTTCAACGCCGGTAACCCCGAAGGACTTGGCAAAGGCCCGGATGTCGATGGCCTGTTCTTCCTCGTTGAAGGTGAAGTCGACCTCCACACCATTAATCGTCACGTCGTGGCAGAGGGGGATGAGCTTATCAGTTTGTTTGGCCCCCATGATCCCGGCGATCTGAGCGGTCGTCAAGACGTCGCCCTTTTCAATGTCGTTGTCGCGAACCCGTCGGAACGCCTCTTCCCCCAGATGCACGCGACCGGCGGCAACGGCGGTACGGGCGGAATCCGACTTCTGGGATACGTCCATCATTCGAACGCCTCCTTTGGGCTCCGGGGGGGTAAGGGTGGAGGAGTCAGCCATCGGTCAATCGGCGCAGTGTGGAAAGACAGGAGCGAGCCTGGGCCTCGGCCCATGGCGAAGATTCTGCCCTTTGGAATCGGAAGGGGCCCTGTTGGTTTCAATGAGAGATCGTGAATGACCCCTCCCGTTACACCTGAAACGCGTCGGCTTGTGTGTAGATGGGGGAGCCGTCCACGTACGTGGCGACCACCTCTACGTCGCGTAGGCATGGGGCCGGAACCGTCATAATGTTGTCCGAAAGTACAGCGAAGTCGGCTCGCTTGCCTGGGGTTATGGATCCGATTTCATCCTCCTGAAACGCAGCGTACGCTGCCCCTAGGGTGTAGGCGTGAAGGGCGGTTGCACGATTTACCTGCTCGGGGGGATGTCGGGGGACGTTCGGCTGCTCGCCGAAATTCGGGGGCGCAACCGCGGCGAAGAATCCGCGGAGGGGGGCAACGGGGTCCACGGGAGCGTCGGACCCAAACGCGAGAGGAGCCCCTGCATCGTGGAGGCTCTTCCAGGTGTAGGCATGCGTCAGGCGCGACGGGCCCAGCCGGTCCGGGACCCAGGGTTCATCACTGAGCGCAAAGCCCGGCTGGACCGAGGCAATGACCCCGAGATCTCCAAACCGAGCCCGATCCTTGGGATGGACCACCTGTGCGTGCTCAATTCGGGGCCGTCGGATCGGCCGCGAGCTCTGCCGGCGTGCATCCTCATAGGCATCCAGCACCATCCGGGTCGCCCGGTCCCCGATGGCGTGTGTGTTTACTTGAAAGCCGCATTCAATGGCCGCCAGTACGTTGTGGCGAAACCCCTCTTCGTCGTGCAGGAGAAGGCCGTGGTTCCCTGGATCGTCGGCATAGTCGTCGAGGAGGGCAGCGCCGCGGCTTCCCAGCGCACCGTCGGCAAAGAACTTTACCGAGTCCACGTTAAGACGGCCAGACGGATGGTGCAGGGGGCCTTTCTCGCAGAAGTGGTCGAAGGTGTCGCCCCGCCCGTTGATCATGGCGTAGACGCGGAGGGGAAACCGGTCCTCCTCGATCCGGCGCTGGAAACGACGGATCGAAGAGTGGTCCACCCCGGCGTCGTGTAGGCCAGTAATGCCATGACGGGCTGTGTGCTCCAGCGCGGCCGTGAGCGCACGGTCCCGTTCTGATGCGGTGGGCGGAGGGATGTGATCCGCCACAAGTCCCATCGCCGCGTCGATGAGAATTCCGGTGGGGCAACCGCTTGCATCGCGGTGAATACGTCCCCCGTTGGGGGCGTCCATGTTCCGTAGTCGGTCGAGGCCCACGGTGGCCTCCAACGCAGCGGTGTTGGCCCAGCCGGCGTGGATATCTGTTCGGATGAGCCAGACGGGGCGTTCGGGAAACGCCTCGTCCAAGCGGTCGCGGGTGGGAAAGCGAGGGGGGGACCACTCATTTTGATCCCAGCCGTGGCCGCGGAGCCACGTCTCTGGGGATAGGTTGCGGTTGGCCTCGAAGTTGAGCAGTCGGTCCACGACGGCGGCGGGGGAGGGAGTACCGGTGAGATCGGCCCGGCGTAGGGACAGCCCCAACTTTTCCAGGTGCGCGTGTGAATCAATGAGGCCCGGAATGACCGTGCGGCCCCCGACGTCAATGCGAGGGAGATCGGGGTGTGTGTCCGTCATGTCCGGAGTAGAGCCGACTGCCACGAAGCGCCCGTTGCGCACGACGAACGCTCCGGCGGTCGGAGTGCGCTCGTCGACTGTGTAGACCTGGGCGTTGTGCAACAGAAGGTCAGGTCCAGAAGAAGCCATGACGGAGAGAGGAGGGGGAAAGCAGTCCGGCAGAAAGCGGGTGGGGGCTCGTCGCCATCGGCTTCACCAGCCCAGGGCGCAATCCCTTCGTGTCCCTCGGCGTGGAACGCTCAGAGGGGCGCCTTGCTCGTGGTGTGGGGATGTGGCGCGCCAAATCGGCCGCTACCTCACGAGCGCTTCGGATCTTCCAGAGAGTCTACAGCTGGGCAATCCACTGCTGGTCCATCGAAATAAGGTGCGCTACACGTTCTTCTTTTCCGTGATCTGCCTCCTTAGTCGTCCGCCCGGCGCTCCACCCACAGCGTCACGGGGCCGTCGTTCGTGAGGTGAACGTCCATTAGCGCCCCGAACTCGCCCGTCGGGACGTCGCGCCCAAGATGTCCCTCCAGCTCCACGACGAAGTGTTCGTAGAGCCGATCGGCCTGGTCGGGGGGAGCAGCCTCGGTAAAGGACGGCCGGTTGCCCTTGCTGGTGTCGCCGTACAGCGTAAACTGTGGAACCACGAGGGCGTCGCCCCCGACGTCGAGCAGCGACTCGTCCATTTTGCCCTCGGCATCCGGGAAGACGCGCAGGTTCGCGCACTTTTCGGCGCACCATGCGCTTTCGGTGCGGGTGTCGTCCTCGTGCACGCCGAGCAGGATGAGTAGACCGTCCTCAATGGTCCCTACGGTCGTGTCCTCGATCTCAACGGAGGCGTCGGAAACGCGCTGAACCAGGGCAACCATGTAGCAGAGAGGAACAATTGGAGGCGTCGCGGAGGTGGAAGGAAAGAGGCGCGGATGCCTGTTTGCACCCACGCAGTGCGACGCCCACGGCGACCAGAAGTTCGGTCCGTCACCTGGGGCCTTCCACTGCCGATTGAGGGTCCGCCCGCTCCGTGTGTTACGAAGTCGGGGGGCATGGGGCACGCTCAGCGCTCCCTCCCCGCGGCACACGGCTGCCGACATTCCGTGTGTTCGAGGGCGAGGCACTGTTGGCAATTTGCAGTCCACATCGGTAGGTTCCTATCCCGCAGATGTAGTCATCTCGGCCCATAGGGAGGCCGGAGAGGAGGGGACACCCGATCAATTGCATCGATCGCCACCGCCTATGTGCAGAGTCTCACCCGCCGCCCTCGCAGTCCTGTTCGCAGGGCTCCTATCCGTCGGGGCCTGCAGCAGCCCCCCTACCTTGCAGACAACTTCACTGTCGCAGGCGCCCTCCGTGGACGGTGCCCTTTCGGAGTGGGGGGGCAGCTTGACGCAGGTGGGCGACCGCTCCGTGTCCATGAGTGCTGCTTCTGCCGACAGTCTGTTGTACTTGGCCATTGTAATTTCAGACCAGGCCTTAATCCGTTCAGTCACGAAGAATGGACTGGTCGTCTGGGTAGACCCGACCGGTACGCAGTCCCATACCTATGGCGTTCGGTACCCCATAGGCAGCCGAGCACAGCGACAGGGACGAACTGCTCCCCAGTCGTCCTCCTCGGAGCCTACGAGCGGTTCGTCCCGACGTCAACAGTTGCTTTCCTCCAACCTTGCCGTTGTCCGGAACGACACGATTCGCCACCGCATCCCGAGCGGCCTCTCGTCGACCCTAGAGGCCCGCGCGACCCTCAATACCGGTGCCCTGATCTACGAACTCGCGATTCCAGTGGACCGGGCGCAGGCCAGGCGCACCTCTAATGCCTGGAAATACGGATTGCACGCGCCTCTTGGCCAGTCGGTATCCCTTGGGTTCGAAATCCCCGACCCGGACGATGACGCTACGCTCTTCCAAAACACGTCGGGCGTCCCGTCGGTCACGGGGGGAGAAGGCCGGCGGCGCCCACGAGGCCGTGCAGGACAGCAAGGACGGCGGGGACGTCAGGGCGCCCCTAATCCGTCGCCCAAGCGGTCGAGGCTTGATCTGTGGACGACGGTCGTGGTGACCCAGCAGTCCCAGTGATGTGCTTCACGTTTCCCCGAAGCTCTCGGCGGAGCTGTTTCGTCCCATCAGGGGCTTTCCGGACGAAGAGCTCCGGAGACGTATGGTCGAGAGAGGGGGATAGTGTTAAGAAAACGTAAATATATGCTTCTCGACGTTACGAACGTCGGGGGCTTGCTGTCTGCCCTTTGCGTGAAAGGGGAGGATTCCTGTTTGCGCGCCATTTCTCTCGGCAGTCCGCCAGCGTCCGGCCCTTGGTGGGGGTCCGGGCGCTTTCTTTTTGTGCCCGTTCTTCTCAGTTCCTGATATCTGGTCGTGAGGCCGTCTTACGACTAGCACCGAAGATGACGCCCGTATTTCGGCACATTTATCGTATATTTATACTTCAGTATATGTCAAGACAGTGTTTAGTTCGTAGGCTAGAGTAGACTTGGAGGCACAAATCGGCTCTTCTGCCTGAAAATCGTGTGCCTATGTCTCCTGTTGTGTGGCTCCTTGGAGGGGTTCTTGTCATTTTGCTGGGGGCGGTCTACGAGCGGTATCTGCACCCCGCTTGGCGACGCGAACGGCGCGTCCTCCGTGCGTGTGAGGAGGCGTTTAAGGAGGGAGGGTATCGGCTGACACGAATCCAAACGGCGCCCACTCAACCCTCCGTCTTTGACCTCGCTGCGCAACTGTTTACGAGAGGGGGACGGCCGCGTTATTTCACTTACGATCTCCAACCCCTTGGGGACCACGAGCCCAAATTGTCGAAACTACAGGGGCGGGAGGAGGCCCTCGTCCGCCGCTATCTTCAGCGGAACCCCCACACGATGGTTCACCACGGAAAAACGGTGCTTCACCCCGACGAAGAGACAATTCTCTCTGTTGCTCAGGAGAGTGCCGTCGAAACAGCTCAGGCGGAGAAGCAAGGAGCTGAGCAAAACGAGTAGTCGGGGAATATGGGAGGCTCCTTCGGGGTCCGCGGCGGAAATCCGATGAGGTTACGCCAGCCGATCGGCGGCGCGGTCCCCATTTTCGAGGTGACTCGTGTCATTCCGGAGTGCGACGTGCCAGGTGCCGTCTCGGTTGACTACCTTTGTAAGGCTGGCGAGGGGACACCCGGGATCGGGTACGTCTTCGCCGACGAGGCCATGCAGGACGCCGAGCACGGTAATCCCGTGTCCAATCAGAAGTGGAGTGCTGTTCGAGTGCCGGCTGGTGAGGCACCGTCCTGTGGTGCCGATCCGGTCGAGGGCACGGTGCCGAGATTCCGGAAAGGAGGGTTTCAGACAGGGTCCGTTCGGGGGCGGCGTCACGCGATCGAACTGACTGGAGAGGGCCTCCGATCCGAGAGGGGTGGGGGCGGTGTCGAACCAGTCGTCATTGAACCATTCGCCGAGGCCCGGCGCCAGAACGACCCGCGTGTCGACGCGGGTCGCTACGTGATGGGCGGTTTCCACGGCCCGTAGAAAGGGCGATGACAAGATCCGGTCGACCCCAAGGTCGGCCACGCGGCGTCCCAACTGTTGAGCCTGTCGCACACCATCGGGCGAGAGGCCAGGGTCATGGGGGCGATCGGCCGTGGCGGCCCAGTCTGGATCGACAAAATCTTTGCGGTTGCCGTGACGGGCGAGCCAAAGGGTCTTCATGGGATGAGTTGGGGCGATTGGGGGCGGCGCGGTAATTGGGTGGAGAACTCTCGGGCGGCGGGGCCGAACATCCCTCACGCCACCCAATATACCGAGTCCGCGTTCGGATGATCTTGCTACAACCTCCTGCTTTGTCCATGTCTACCCGCGTGTTCACGTTCATCGTCGCCCTCGTGCTTTTCTTGGGCGGCTGTAGTGGCGTAGGGGAGATGGAGACAGGGGGGACGGATGTCCCAGAGGTCTCTGCGGCCGTGGATGGGTTTGTCTCGCAGCCCGCCCGCATCTACGTGAATGAAGAGACGGACGATTGGGACGACCTCAGTCCCCGGCAGGTTGACCTCAACGATGCCGAGGGGCTGGGAATCGACCGTTTGTGGACGGCTCACACCGAAGAACACCTTTTCTTCCAGCTCGCGCTCAACTCATCCGTCAACCTCCAGGAAAAAAACAGCCTCACCCTCTACCTCGATACGGACAACGATCCGACGACTGGGGAACAGGTTCTGGGACTGGGCGCGGAGCTCTCGTGGACCTTCGGGGAGCGCTCCGGGACACTGATTCGAAACGGTACCGCCCAAGAGGTCGCGCACGCCGACATTGGGCTTACAACCCTGCCCACGGTGCGGGCCGATACCTTCGAGGTTGCACTCGATCGGTCCGTGACGCCAGGAGGGACCCCTATTTTTTCTGGCGACAGTCTCCGGATTGCGCTGTCGACCGATGGGGACCGTCTCCCGGATGCCGATGGAGGCCTTGGGTACGTACTTACGGAGACGAACAAGGCACCAGAGACGCCCTCCATTGAGGAACCGTCGGAATCGGCGGTGCGACTGCTCTCGTACAACTCCGTCAATGATTTCGATCGGGGGGTAAGTGCCATCTTCATGAGCGATCGCCAACCGAGCTTCCGGCGCATCATGGGCGCTGTCGGGCCCGACGTCATCGCGTTCCAGGAAATCTACGAGCAAACGGCCGCCGAGACCGAAGAGGTGGCGGAACGAGAGTTTGGACTGTCGGCCGAGTGGGAGTGGGCCAAGCAGGGGGAGGACCTCGTGCTTGGCAGCCGCTATCCGATTCTGGACACCCACACCATACCCGGATACGAGAGCAATCGGAGTGGTGCCTTCCTGCTCGATGCAGAGGCCGCGCTGGGCAGCCGGCTTGTGGTGGTGAACATGCATCCGCCCTGCTGCAACTACGGGCCGGAGGACGGGGAGCCCTCCCGAAATGCGCAGCGCCAGCAGGTGGTAGACGGCGTCGTGGCGTTCCTCCGAGATCTCAAGGGGGGAGAGGGGCCCTTCGATGTCCCGACCAATACCCCGATTGTTGTGATGGGCGATATGAACTTCGTGGGCGACGCCCAGCAGCCCCAAGCGCTGCGGACGGGCCAGATTGTGAACACGGATCGCTTCGGGCCGCCGGCAGCGCCGGACTGGGACGGTTCGCCCCTGCTCGATACAAAACCGCGCCAGGTGGCGTCGCCCATGCACACCACCTGGATCGCTACTGAAAGCTCGTTTCCACCCGGTCGACTCGATTACGCCTTTGTGACCGACAGCGTGCTGGAAGTGACCCATGAGTTTGTGCTCTACACCCCCGCGCTGCCTCCGGACGTTCGGACCTCACAGGGGCTACGGGCCAACGATACGAAGACAGCTTCCGACCATCTACCGGTCGTGATCGACGTGGCGCTCCGGTGAAGGGACGGAGGGGCGTGTCGTGTTACAAAGGGCGCGTTGAGCACTCCGTCAACTCTGCAATTCTCTGTCACGACGACAGGCTCCACCGTCGGATTTTCGGATGTCTACGAGGCCTCGCGGGGGGAATGGTCTTGATCTCTTCGGGGAGCGCAGCAGACTTGAGAGAGCTCGCCAATGCCTTCTCCTTCTCGAGAGACTGTTGACCCAAATCTCCGAGAGGTGATCAGCCATGCCCCAACTGACTCGTCGCACCCCGAACTGCACGCTTCGCAATCTACAGCGCGAAGTCGACAGCATTTTCGACCAGTTCTTCGATCGCGGAGAGGACGAGGAGACCTCTGCGGGCTGGGCGCCCCGGACGGACTTGTCGGAGACCGACGACGCGTTCCGAATTCGTCGGGATGTGCCCGACACGACGAAGGATGACATTACGATCAACCTCCAGACCAGGACGCTCACCGTGAGCGGGCCACCGAGCACACGGAGGAAGATGGCGAGTACGTTCGCATGGAGCGGGCCTTTGGCAACTTCCACCGGACGTTTCCCCTACCCGACGCGGTGGACCCGGACCGCGTGGACGCTACCTACGACAACGGCGTGCTCACCATCAGCGTCCCGAAGACGAAAAAGAGCACCCACCGTCAGATTGAGATCAAGTAGGTGCCGCAGTCCGTTGCGACTCGGCGTTGATTCCGCTTGGACGGCAGGGGCTGGGCATGAGGCGCCGGATCGTTCGTGTGGGGACGACCGTCACGTCGCCCGGCCGGATCCGGCCGGGCTGTTCTGTATGGAGCCGTGGAGGCACCGGGCCTTGGAACGCGGGGGGATGGGAGGCGTGGGAGTGCCGACCGCAAGCGCCTTGTTCGTCTTGCCCCCGATTCAGAGTCTGCACATGCCCCTTAGCGTCGCCTTTCAGGGAGAACCCGGTGCGTTTAGCGAAGAAGCGGCTCAGTGTGTCTTCGACGAAGCCGACCTTCGACCCCATTCTACGTTTGAGAAGGTCTTCGAGGTCGTTGAAGGGCAGTCGGTAGACCGGGCGGTGGTCCCCATCGAGAATGCCGTGTTTGGCAGCGTACGGGTAAACTACGACCACCTCCGTACCCACGCCGTGACGATCGTTGGCGAGCTTCAACTGCGCATCCATCATTGTTTGATGGCGCCGGAGGGGGCAACGATCGAAACAGTGGAGACGGTGCGCTCCCATCAGCAGGCGCTCGGGCAGTGCCGCGAGTGGATTCGCGCGCACCTCCCGCACGCAACGCCCGAGGCCACCCCGGACACGGCGGGGG
>Ga0207414_1000006_pt1 | contig 111073 bp, 108 predicted proteins | sample PonA231FremontCA_2_FD_187269 | JGI IMG/M metagenome (GOLD analysis project Ga0207414, IMG submission 187269) | Marine sediment microbial community from Fremont, CA, USA - Pond A23 Sediment 1 (SPAdes) | ecosystem: Environmental > Aquatic > Marine > Unclassified | place: USA: Fremont, California...
GTAGATAGATCGCGGGGTCGCCACCCGCAAGCAGCCGACCGAGCAGCGGCGCCATGACCATGAGGGCCACCACCGCCAGGGTCTGGCGCAAATGCTGGCCGCCGCGCCCGGGCAAGGTCTCAGTCGCCATCGGCGCCCCTCGCCGGTGCACTCCTGACGCTGAACCCCATTGCCACGACGGCCTCGCGAAGTGCTCCCATGGCAGCCTCCACCGCAGAAGGTGCGCCACGCAGCCCAAGCTCCAGCGAGTAGCCGTCCTCGCGCAGTGTTGGCAGGCAGGACAGACGCAGCTCGGGGTACTCGCCCTCGAAACGCTCGAGCAGCGGGATCACATCGCTTTCCCGCGCGTCATGGACGATGATTGATGCCTCGCTCAGGCGATTCGGGTCCTGCCAGTCGGCATAGTGCTGGTCGAGAACCCACTCCATCATGGGCCAGGCCATGCTCGGGAAGCCGGGCATGAAGTGATGGCCCGAAACGCTGAACCCCGGCACCTGATTGACCGGGTTGGGGATCACCGATGCCCCCTCGGGAAACTCCACCAGATGCAGCCGGCGCGAGGGCTCGACCGGCCGGCCGAATCGCGCCTCCAGCATGGCCACGCCCTCGGGGTGAAACGCGAGCGGCCGTCCCAGCGCAGCCGCCGCGCACTGGCGCGTGCGATCATCCGGCGTTGCACCGATGCCGCCACAGCTGAACACCACGTCATCACTGGCGAAGGTTTCCTGGAGAGTGCGGGTGACCAGATCCGGCTCGTCGCTGATCATGCGCACCCAGCGCAGCTCGAGCCCACGATCGGCGAGCAGGCCCACGAGATGCGGGAAATGCTTGTCCTGCCGCTTGCCGGAGAGCAGTTCGTCGCCAATCACGATCAAGCCGAAGCCCTGCATGGAGTCAGCCATCACGCCGACTCCCGGATCAATCCCAGCAGCATGCCTTCGAGACCCGCCAGGCTGTCGACACGGGCATGGGGGACGTTCGGAACATCATCAGGCCAACCGGCGTCGTCGCGATTGAGCCAGACAGCCTGCAGACCACTGGTCGCGGCCCCATAGACATCGCTGTGCACGTCGTCACCAATGTGGATGATGCGCTCGGGCGCAACCCCGGCGCGGGCCGCGGCCGTCTCGAACACCAGGTGCGAAGGCTTCGCGGCGCCCAGGTCAACGGCGGACAGCGCAAAATCGAAATATCCCTGCAGCCCGACACGAGCAATCTCGGCGTTGCCATTGGTGATCGCGCCGATGGGGATGCGACCGTGCAGCGCACGCAGCAGCGGCAGCGTGTCGGGATAAAGCCGAACCGCGTGGCGGGCCTCGAGGAACACCTCGAAGGCTTCTTCCACCAGCGTATCCAATGCGCCGTCCTGATAGCCGGCCAGCTCGCCGGCACGCCGCAGCCCCGCTCGGCGCAGGGCGGTGACGTCGTGGGCAATGTCCGGGCGCTCAGCGGCGATACCATCACGCAGTGTCTTCAGGCCCTGGGGATCAAAGCGGGCCGCCACCGCCGGGTAGTGCTGCTCGAGCAGGCCCTGGCAGACCGCCTCGGCATGCCGGAGCACGCCGCTCAGGTCCCAGAGGGTAAAGTCGAGATCGAAGGTGACTGCGCCAATCGGCGCCTTGAGTGAGCGCTGTGTCACGCGCGGGCCTCCCCGGTCAGCGACCGCCAGACACACGATCCGTTGCTGTCGCGATCGAGCTGATCGAGCCATGCGGCATGGGCCGCCGCTTCGTCAGCGGTGGGTTCGATGACCGGCAGCCGGGGGCGATCGGCACTCACCGCCTGATCGCCCGCTACCGACTGCGCCGGTCCTTCATTGTCGCGGGCCCCCAGATGCAGGGTCACCTGACCACCGGTCATGGCCAGATAGACCTCGGCGAGGATTTCGGCGTCGAGCAGTGCGCCGTGCAGGCTGCGGCCACTGTTATCAATGGCATAACGCCGGCACAGCGCATCAAGGCTGTTGCGCTGCCCGGGATGGCGGCGCCGCGCCAGGGCCAGGCTGTCGGTGATCCGACAGTAATCCGCCAACTGCCCCCAGTGAGGGCCCAGACGGGAGAACTCGCTGTCGAGGAATCCGACGTCGAAGGGCGCGTTGTGAATGACCAGCTCGGCGTCGGTCACAAAGTCGATGAAGCGGGCGGCGATGTCGGCAAACCGCGGCTTGTCGATCAGGTACTGATCGGTGATGCCGTGGACTTCGACTGCTTCGGGATCGACGCTTCGATCCGGGTTGATGTACTCGTGAAAGCGCCGACCGGTGGGCCGTCGCTGTTCGATTTCGTAACCACCGATCTCGATGATCCGATGCCCATTCTCGGGCTCGAGCCCGGTGGTCTCGGTATCGAGGATAATCTGTCGCATCAGCTGCCTGCCCCTTCCAGCTCGTCGATCCCGCGGTTGGCAAGATCGTCCACACGCTCATTGCCATCGTGGCCAGTATGGCCACGCACCCAATGCCAGCGTATCTCATGACGCTGGGAAAGCGTATCAAGACGCTCCCAGAGGTCGCGGTTCTTGACCGGCTGGCGGCTCGCCGTCTTCCAGCCACGCCGCTTCCATGCCGCCATCCACTCGGTGATGCCCTTGCGCACATACTGCGAATCGGTGGTCAGATCCACCGAGCAGGGCCGACTCAGCGCCTCCAGCGCCTGAATGGCGGCCATCAGCTCCATCCGGTTGTTGGTGGTCTGTGCCTCACCGCCATGCAGGGTTTTCTCGACCCCTTCATAGCGCATCAGAACGCCCCAGCCCCCGGGCCCGGGATTGCCCCGGCAGGCGCCGTCCGTATAAATCTCAACCGGCGTCATGCCAGCTCTCCCTTTGACTGCGGGTGGCCCCGGCGCCGGCTTGAGTCAGCCCGCCGGGGATGATTTCGAATCGCCGCCGCCGTTGCTGCGGCGGATTGGCCACGCCGTTCACGCGCTTCTGGCCAATGACCAGATTGACTCCGCCGATCCAGCTCAGCCCCGGCCCCAGGGACTCGCGCCCGCGGTGCACCTGAGTGCCACGCTGCTGCCACCAGCGCCGCAGCGGCGGCGGCAGCGCCGCCAGCCCCTCAGGCTGTCTTGGCACCATCCCCAGCAGCTGCATCCAGTCGGCGACACGACGCGGCGACAGATACCGGCCCGACCAGGGCGGTGTCCCGGATCCCGTTGTGAGGATACGACGCAGCCCCCAGAGGCTATGAGGATTGAAGCCCATAACCAGCAGATGCCCCTCGGGCGCGAGCACTCGGGCCGCCTCGCGGATCACCTGATGGGGCGCGGCGGTAAATTCGAGCTGGTGGATCAGCACCACCACATCGACGCTGCTGGACGTCAGGGGCAGGACCCGACTGTCGGCCTCGAGGTCAATTGGCCCGCCGGACCAGTCATCCACCACCCACTGGCGGACGTTGCCGAACACAGCCGGACTGTGACCCTGGCCATAGGCGCCGACCTGCAGGACCCGGCGGGCGTAGAGTCCGGCCAGGCGTCGGGTCAGCAGGCGGGATTCACGCTCGGCCAGGTCGTGCCCGGTTGGGGTGGCAAACCACTCATGCAGCGCACGCATTGATGACTCCTCCCCGTTGATGTCTGGATGGGCAATTGAGGCGACCGATCGGTCGGGGTAGCATGCGGCGATGCTTGAAATTACACCAATCCCGGTCCTCAGCGACAATTATACGTGGCTCATCCATCACTCGCAGTCAACGGCTGCGGTGGTGGTCGATCCGGGCGAGGCAGAACCGGTAGCCCGCGCCCTGGAAAGCCTGGGCCTGACGCTGAGCGCCATTCTCGTCACCCACCACCATGGCGACCATGTTGCCGGCATCGCGGGCCTCCACAATGACGCGATTCCCGTTTACGGACCGGCGAATAGCGATATCCCGCACCTGACCGAGCCGCTGGAACACGGCGACCGGATTACGCCGGGCGGGCTGGGCGTGGAGTTCGAGGTGATGGCCGTCCCCGGTCATACCCTCGATCACATTGCCTATCTGGGCGACGGCAACCTGTTTGCCGGGGATGCCCTTTTTGCTGGTGGGTGCGGACGCATGTTCGAGGGGACGCCGGCCCCCATGCAGGGTTATCTTGCCGAACTGCGGGCACTGCCGCCGACCACTCGGGTCTACTGCGGCCACGAGTACACTCAGGCCAATCTGGCATTTGCCCAGGCCGTGGAGCCCGAAAACACCGCCCTGCAGGCACGGGTCGAGAGCGTACGCGAGCAACGCCAGCGCGGAGCCATCACCCTGCCGTCGACCATCGGTGAGGAACGTGAAACCAATCCGTTCCTGCGCTGGGACAGTGATGCCGTGCGCAGGCAGGCCGGCGAGCATGCAGGACGGACCCCGGAAGGCCCGGCGGACGTCTTTGCCATCCTCCGCGACTGGAAAGACCATTTCTGAGGAATAATTCCGTGAATCGCTCCCTGCTGCTGCCGCTCGCCGCGGCCCTCGTTCTGGCCGGTTGCGCCAGTGTTCCGCCCCAAGGCAACCCCACAGGGGGCGGCGCCCCCTCGGCTTCCGACACACGGGCATCGGCATCAACACCGCCGGCAACGGCCAGCCGCCGGGCCACCGAGACCCGCGACCGCTCCCAGGCAGCAGACGATTCCGCCGCCCCTGACAACCTCTGGGAACGGATCCGGCGCGGCTACGCCATACCCGGCCATGACAATCCACGGGTGGAGCGTCAGTTTAATGACTACGTGTCGTACGGCGATTACTGGCTGCGGGTGTCGCGGCGCGCGCAGCCTTATCTCTACCCCATCGTCGAAACCCTCGAGGCCCGCGACATCCCGCTGGAGCTGGCGCTGCTGCCGATCGTCGAAAGTGCTTTCCGGCCGTTTGCCTACTCGCACGGCCGGGCCGCCGGGATATGGCAGTTCGTCCCGGCCACGGGGCGGCATTACGGACTCGAACAGAACTGGTGGTACGACGGGCGGCGCGACGTGCTGGCGGCCACCGATGCGGCCGTGAACTACCTGAGCTATCTGGGCGAAATGTTCGATGGCGACTGGCTGCTGGCCATTGCCGCCTACAACGCGGGCGAGGGCACCGTTCAGCGAGCGATCAGGCGCAATCGCCAGGCCGGCCGGCCGACGGATTACTGGTCTCTGGACCTGCCCCAGGAAACCATGAACTACGTGCCCCGGCTGCTCGCCATCAGCGAGCTGGTGGCCAATCCCGAAAGACACGGCATCGAGCTCGAGCCCATTGCCAACCGACCGGCGGTAGAACAGATCGAGCTCGATCGCCAGATTGATCTGGCTCTGGCCGCTGATCTGGCCGGCATTGACATGGAGACGCTCTATCGCTTGAACCCCGGCTATAACCGCTGGGCTACGCCCCCCACCGGGCCCCATCGGCTGCTGCTGCCCCGGGATCGCGCCCAGGCTTTTCGCGCCGGGCTCGCCGAACAGGCCGACAGCGCCTGGATGCGCTGGCAACGCCACCCGATCGCCCGCGGTGAAACCCTCGGCGGGATCGCCGAGCAGTACCACATCACGGTCGACTCGCTGCGCTCCGCCAATGACCTCGACAGCAACACAATCCGTGCCGGCGATCACCTACTCGTCCCCATCGCCAGCCGACCCAGCGGCGAGTACGCAATGACCGCCGACGCCCGGCAGGAGCGGACCCGCAACCGTCAGCGCGATGACGGTAAGCGTCGGCTCTACACCGTGCGCTCCGGAGACAGCTTCTGGTCCATCGCCCAGCGTTTCGGGATTGGTGTCCGTTCGCTGGCACGCTGGAACGGCATGGCCCCCGGCGACACCCTGGGTGTTGGCGAGCAGTTGGTGGTCTGGACGCAGCAAGGGAGCGACGACTCGCAACCGGGCCGAAGCGTACGCCCCGGGATTGCATCCACGGACCGGCTGCAGTCGGTCACCTACTCGGTCCGCGAGGGGGACTCGCTGTATCGGATTGCCCGGCAGTTCAACGTCAGCATCGGCGATCTGCAGCGCTGGAACGATCTATCCGCCAATACCTACCTGCAGCCGGGGCAGTCACTGAGGATGCGTGTCGACGTAACCGCCCAGAGCGACTAATCGCTGTCGGGCAGTGTGACGTTCAGCTCGAGCACCTCGCAGTCGCCCTCGCGGTCAACCTCAATGCGCACCGCATCATCGTCGACCTCGATGTAGCGCCGGATGACCTGCAGGATTTCCTGCTGCAGCGCCGGCAGATAATCCGGGCCACCGCGGTTACCGCGCTCGCGTGCGACGATTACCTGCAGTCGCTCCTTCGCCAGTGACGCGCTGCGTTTTTTCTCCGAACGGAAATAATCCAGAAAAGCCATTGCGCTAGCCCTTGAACAGCCGGCCGAACAGTCCCTTTTTCTCGGTCAGAAACCGATGATCACGCGCCTCGCCCAGATAGCGCGAAACAATATCATCGTAGGCCTGACCGGCGTCGGTCTTGTCCTCCATAATCACCGGTACGCCGGCGTTCGAGGCGTTGAGCACCGCGGTGGACTCGGGCACCACGCCAAGCAGGTCAATCGAGAGGATCTCGCAGATGTCCTCGATGCTCAGCATCTCGCCCTTACCCACCCGGGCCGCCGCGTAACGGGTCACCACCAGGTGCTCCTTGACCGGCTCGTCGCCCTGCTCGGCACGCCGGGTCTTGCTGGAGAGCAGTCCCAGCACCCGATCGGAGTCCCGAACCGAGGAGACCTCGGGATTGGTCACCACCAGCGCGTCATCGGCAAAGTACATCGCCAGGTGCGCACCGCGCTCGATCCCTGCCGGCGAGTCGCAGATCACGTAGTCATGGGTGCTCGCCAGTGTTTCGAGGACCGACTGGACGCCTTCGAAGGTGAGCGCGTCCTTGTCGCGGGTCTGCGAGGCCGGGAGGATTTCGAGGCCGTCGACACGTTTGTCCCGAATCAGCGCCTGATTGAGATTGGCTTCGCCATTGATGACGTTGACAAAGTCATAGACCACACGCCGCTCGCAACCCATGATGAGGTCGAGATTGCGCAGCCCGACATCAAAGTCGACCACGACGGTGCGATAGCCCGCGCGAGCCAGACCCGCCCCAAATGCAGCACTGGTGGTCGTTTTGCCAACGCCCCCCTTGCCGGATGTCACAACCACGATTCGCGCCACATTCACCTCCTGATTGTCAGAGCGCGTTGAGTTCCAGCTCGCCGTCACGCAGCCAGGCCATTGCCGGTGCGTCACGCAGCCCGGCATCAATCTGATCGCTCAGCCGATACTGCCCGGCGATGGCGATCAGCTCGGCCTTGAGCGATTGGCAGAAGATACGCGCATTCTCGTCACCCTGCACACCGGCCAGTGCCCGACCACGCAGGGTGTCATAGACATGGATATGGCCGTCGGCCATCAACTCGGCACCGGCACTCACCGGCGCGGTCACCACCAGATCGCCGCCGCGCGCATACACCTGCTGCCCGGAGCGCACCGGCTGAGTCACGACACGGGCCGCGCCGGGCGCAGCCCTGGCCGGCGTATCGCGGCGCCCGGATTCGCCGGATCCCGAGCGGGTAGCCTCGAGATTGCGGATCAGCCCAAGCCCTGCCACCGCAGCCGTCTCGGCCGGCAGCCCCGAGGCGGCCACCGGCAGCAGCGCGCGCTCGCGCAGCCCACCGACCAATGCCTCGAGGGTGGCGCCATCAAGGCTCACCCCCTCGGCCGGTGCGACCACCAGGGGCATGCCGGCGAAAAAATCCGGCGCCTGGGCCAGCCGGGCGTCAAGCTGACCCAGAACGGCATCGATCTCGGCGGTCCCAACCTGGAGGACCGTGAACGGCGCCATTCGGCCCTTGAGTTCGAAGGCCGCGCCGGCCGACGCGTTGACCGCCATCAGTCGAGCAGCCGGTTCATGCGTCGGACAAAACCGGCTGGATCATCAAGCCGACCGCCGTCCATGAGCACCGACTGTTCGAGCAGCAGCGTGGCCCACTCATCGATCGGTGCGTCATCGCTCGCCGCCAGGCGCTCGATAATCGAGTGCTGCGGATTGATTTCGAGCACCGGCTTTTGCTGCGGCAGTTCATGACCGGCCGCCTTGAGCATACGCTGCATGTTCAGACCGAACTCGTCGTCGCCCACCACGATGCAGGCCGGCGAATCCGTCAGCCGGCTGCTGGCACGCACCGCCGAGACCTGATCACCCAGCGCGTCGCGGATCCGCCCGATCAGTGCCTCAACGGGCTCGCTGGTCTCGGGCTTTTCGGGTTTTTCCTCGGGGTTATCACCCATCCCGTCCAGGTCGAGATCACCCTTGGCAACGCTCTGCAGCGGGACGCCATCGTATTCACTCAGATGCGCGACCAGCCACTCGTCGATGGGCTCGGCCAACAACAGCACTTCGATGTCGCGCTGACGGAAGATCTCCAGGTGGGGGCTGTTGCGCACCGCCGCCAGACTCTCGCCAGTCAGGTAATAGACAGCGCTCTGACCCTCGTGGCGACGGCCAAGATAATCCGCCAGCGAGACCGTCTGCCCCCCATCGCCGTGCGTCGAATCAAAGCGCAGCAGTCCAGCGACCTTCTCGGCATTGCCCGGGTCTTCCACCGGCCCTTCCTTGAGCACGGTGCCAAAGGACGCCCAGAACCGGGCATAGCGATCGGCATCGTCTCGGGCCATGCGCTCGAGGCTGTCGAGGACGCGCTTGACCGAGGCGCTGCGAATCCGGTCGATCAGCCGGTTGTGCTGAAGCAGCTCGCGGGAAACGTTGAGCGGGAGATCATCCGAGTCCACCAGGCCGCGCACAAACCGCAGATAGCGGGGCAAAAGGCGGTTTTCGCGATCCTCCATGATGAACACGCGCCGGACATACAGACGCAGTCCCTGCTGGGTGTCCGCCTCAAACAGATCAAACGGGCGCTGGGCGGGAATGTAGAGCAGTGAGGTGTAGGACTGATTGCCTTCGACCTTGTTGTGCAGCCACTCCAGTGGCGGCTCCGGATCGTAGGTCAGCTGCTGATAGAACTGCCGATACTCCTCATCGCTGATCTCCGACTTGGGCCGCATCCACAGCGCCGAGGCCTGATTGACGGTCTCCATCTCGCCCTGCTCGTCCTCGAGCTCGATGGGCAGGGCGATGTGATCCGAGTAGCGACGCACGATCTGGCGCAGCCGCTGGCGTTCAAGGAACTCGTCCTGACCCTCGGCCAGATGCAGGGTGACCGCCGTCCCGCGCCGCGCCCGCGGGGCCGCCTCGAGGGTGAAAGCCCCCTTGCCGTCAGAGCGCCACAGTACGCCCTGATCGGCCGCCTCGCCGGCCCGGCGGGTATGCACGGTGACCTCGTCGGCCACGATGAACGCCGAGTAGAAGCCGACACCGAACTGGCCGATGAGCTGGGCGTCCTGTTTCTGGTCACCGGTCATGGCGTCCAGGAAGCGCCGCGTGCCTGAGCGCGCGATGGTGCCAAGGTTGTCGATGACATCCTCGCGATTCATGCCCACGCCGTTGTCACTGATGGTCAGCGTCCGCGCATCGGCATCCACCTGAATGCTCACCCGTGGCTGGGGATCGTCCTCAAGGAGGGACTCATCCTGAATCGCCTCGAAGCGCAGCCGGTCCGCCGCATCGGCGGCGTTGGAGACAAGCTCGCGCAGGAAGATCTCGCGATTGCTGTAGAGGGAGTGGATCATGAGGTCCAGCAGCTGCCGGACCTCGGCCTGAAATTCGTGGGTTTCCGCGGCTTGTGCGTCGTTGTTGCTCATTCCTGTTTCCGTTTCGTCCCAAACCTCGCCGCGTTATGGGGTTGGACCTTCATGTTTTCAATGCCGTCAGAATGACTCGCTGGGACCGACCCGGCCATGCCGGCCGATCTCGGGTATCTCGCGCGCCGGGATGTAGTCTCCGGTCACCATCTGTTTGTAGCCCATGCCGGGGCCGACCATCGGATACACCGAGGCATCGGGGTCGACGTTGACCTCGAGAAAGGCGGGGCCATCAAACTGGATGAACGCCGCAAGCGTCTCGTCCATTTCCGCCGGATCCGACACGTTGCGGGCAAATTCGAAGCCGTCGGCCTCGGCCGCCTTGATGAAGTTCTTGCGATGCAGGGACTTGTCGCTGCCCGAGAAACGATCGCCAAAGTAGAGCTTCTGCCACTGCCGCACCATGCCGTCGCCGGCATTGTTGAGCAGCAGGATCTTTACCGGCAGGCCGTAGGTGGTCACCGTTTCCATCTCGCCGAGGTTCATGCGCAGGCTGCCATCGCCGTCAATGTCGATGACCAGCTCATCCGGGTTGGCAAACTGAGCGCCAATGGCGGCCGGCAGACCGAAGCCCATGGTGCCCATGGACCCGGAGGTCATCCACAGGCGCGGCCGGCGAAAATCCAGATACTGGGCCGCCCACATCTGATGCTGTCCCACGCCGGTACTCACAATCGCATTGCCGCCGGTGAGGCGATTGAGCGAGCGCATGACCGCCTGGGGCTGAATGAACTCGCCGTCGGGCTTGAAATCCATCGGATGGCGCTCGCGAAGCCCCTGACAGTGCTGCCCCCAGCTGGCGTAGTCACACCCGAAACCACTGCCACGACCGTATTCGAGAAGCTGCCGAAGGGTGCTGCCAGCCTCGCCGATATGCGACCAGGTCACCTGCTTGACCTTGCCGATTTCGGCGGCGTCGATATCGATATGCGCAATGTTCTCGGCATTGGGGGCAAACAGCTCTGCCTTGGCGGCCACTCGATCGTCAAACCGCGAACCCACGGCGATGATGAAATCGCAATCCTCGACGGCGTAATTGGCGTAGGCCGTGCCGTGCATTCCCAGCATGTGCAGATGCAGATCATCGGTGGAATCGATGGCGCCCAGGCCCATGACGGTACTCACACTGGGGATCCCGTACTCGTGGGCAAAGGCGGTCAGGGCCTCGCTGCCCTCACCGTGGATGGCGCCGCCGCCGACATACAGCAGTGGCCGGCGGGACTGCTCGAGCATGTCGAAAAACTGCCGGGCCTTGGCCTCGGCGAGCGGTGTCTGGCGCAGCGATTCCATGCGCTGGCGATAGCCGCGGATGCCCAGCAGGCCACTGCCCTTGTACTCGCCCACCCAGTTCTGGACGTCTTTTGGCAGATCGACCACCACGGGTCCGGGGCGTCCGGAGCGCGCCACTTCAAACGCGGTGCGAATGGTGTCTTCGAGGCGCTCGGGACGCGTGACCAGAAACACATGCTTGGCGCAGTTGCCCATGATGTTGACGATCGGCGCCTCCTGGAAGGCGTCAGTCCCCATGGCGGCGCGGGCGACCTGCCCGGTGATCAGCACCACCGGCACCGAATCGGCCATGCAGTCGCGGATCGGCGTGACGGTGTTGGTGGCACCCGGCCCCGAAGTCACCAGAAAGACACCGACATCGCCGGTGCTGCGCGCATAACCGGCGGCCATGAAGCCCGCGCCCTGCTCATTGGCGGGGACCACCAGCTGCATGGGATCGTGACTGGGCTCGGTCCGCTCCCGCTCGTTGTAGCGAAAGATCGCGTCGTAGGTCGGCAGAATCGCGCCACCGCTGTACCCGAAGATGGTATCGACCCCCTCCTGAGCCATGACCTCGACGACCATCTCCGCCCCGCTCATGACCTCGCCGGCACGGGGATGGCCGGACTGCTCGCGGGGGGATTGACCGTTCGGGTCGGCGTCGATGGAGGGAGCAGGTTCGTTCATGATGACATCCTGAAATCAGTGACTTATCGAATGACTATACCGAGGCGCGCGGCCGGCCGGCAAGCCTCAGCCGCCGTCCTCGCGGGCCTCGAACTGAAGCGACAGCGAGTTGATGCAATAGCGCAGCCCGGTAGGCTTTGGCCCGTCCGGAAACACGTGGCCCAGATGGCCCTGGCAGTCCGGGCAATGCACCTCGGTCCGCCGCATTCCAAGACTGCTGTCCGCCTCGGTGGCGACGGCGTGGTCAGCGACAGGTGCCCAGAAACTCGGCCAGCCGGTGCCGGAGTCGAACTTCTGCGCGCTGTCGAACAGCGGCCGCCCGCAGCATACGCACCGAAACAGGCCGTCGGCCTTGAGATTGTTGTACTCGCCGCTGAACGGCGGCTCGGTGCCGCCCTCGCGGGCAACCCGATACTGCGCCGGCGTCAACTGCTGCTGCCAGTCAGTGTTGCGGGGATCGCGCGAATCAGTCATGGGCGTGGGCTCCTTGGCAATTTCCCCTACAATATCGCGCCGGGCCGTCACTGAGCGAATCCATGAACGACATCGAATCCGACAGCGAAATCATCCTGATCAACATCTCCGGGAGTGACCGCCCCGGCGTGACCGCCGCATTGATGGGCATACTCGCCGCCTATCCGGTCCGGGTACTGGACATCAGCCAGGCGATGGTGCACGAAAATCTCGCCCTTGCCATCCTGATCAAGCTCTCGGGCGCCTCGGACTCGGCAGCGGTGCTCAAGGATCTGCTCTACGAGGCCCATCAGCTCGAGCTACGCGTGCGCTTTCAGCCGGTACCGGCCAGCGAGTATCAGCAGTGGGTGCGCGGCGAGCGCCAGTCGGCCTATGTCCTGACATTGCTGGGTCGGCGCGTTACCGCCGCGCAGATCGCCCGCATTGCCCGCGTCACCACGCAGCATGACCTTAATATCGAGGACATCGTGCGGCTGTCGGCACGCAGCCCACTGCATGACGAGCGCGAAGAGAGCCGCGCCTGCCTGGAGCTGAGTCTGCGCGGCGAGCCCAGTGATGCCGATGCGATGAAAGCGGCGTTCTTGTCCATCTCAAGGGAAATGGACATCGATATCTCTTTTCAGGAGGACAACTTCTACCGCCGTAATCGGCGGCTGGTGGTCTTTGACATGGACTCGACGCTTATCCATGAAGAGGTTATCGACGAACTCGCGCACGAAGCCGGCGTCGGCGACAAGGTGGCGGCCATCACCGAGGCCGCGATGCGCGGTGACATCGATTTTCGCGACAGCCTCGCCCAGCGGGTCGCCTGCCTGGAAGGCCTGGATGAAGGGGTTCTCGAGCGAGTCGCCGAGCGGCTGACCCTGACCGAGGGCGCCGAGCGACTCATGAAGACACTGCAGATGCTCGGCTACCGCACGGCCGTCATTTCCGGCGGATTCGACTTTTTCGGCCACCACCTGCAGCGCCGTCTGGAACTGGATACGGTGTATGCCAACCGACTGGAAATCGTGGAAGGGCGCCTGACGGGGCAAGTGGCTGGGCCGATTGTCGATGGCGAACGCAAGGCGGAGCTGCTCGAGCGTCTGGCCGGCGAGATGGGCATCGATCTAGCCCAGGTGATTGCCGTGGGCGACGGGGCCAACGACCTGCCTATGCTGCGGTCAGCCGGCCTGGGGATCGCGTTTCACGCCAAACCGCTGGTTCAGAAAAGCGCCCGTCAGGCGATCTCGACGATCGGCCTCGACGGGGTGCTTTACCTGATGGGCATGAACGACGCCGAAAACCCGCACTAGCAGCGCGGGCGATCGGGCGACGAGACGGTCAGGAAGCCTTGCGGCTTTTCGCCCGCACCTTCTCCTTGATCCGCGCCGCCTTGCCACGCCGCTCGCGCAGGAAGTAGAGCTTGGCCCGGCGGACGTCGCCGCGACGCTTGACCTGCAGACTCTCAATCAGCGGGCTGTGCAGCTGGAAGACGCGCTCGACGCCCTCGCCATGCGAGACCTTGCGCAGGGTGAACGAGGAATTGACGCCACGGTTGCGCTTGGCAATCACCACCCCCTCGAAGGGCTGGGTGCGCTCGCGGTTGCCCTCGCGGACCCAGACGTTGACGAGCACCGTATCGCCGGAGTTGATGTCTTCGAGCGAGCGGCCGGTTTTCTCGACCTGTTCCCGCTCCAGTTCTTCGATGATGTTGGTCATGCCTGCATCCCCTTGTATTTAACCGTTATGCCCCGCCCGATATTCGTCGAGCAGCGCCTGTTCACTGTCACTGACCCCCCGCTGATCGAGCAGGTCCGGGCGTTTTTCCAGCGTTCGCCCCAACGCCTGTTTGAGTCGCCAGCGCGCCACCGCCTGATGATCACCGCTGAGCAGCACCGCCGGCACCGGCCGATCATCGATCCACTCCGGGCGCGTGTAGTGCGGGCAATCCAGCAGCCCATCGGCGAACGCATCCTGCGACGCCGACTCGGCATGCCCGAGCACCCCCGGAATCAAGCGGGCCACCGCATCCATCACCACCATGGCCGGCAACTCGCCACCGCTGAGCACGTAGTCGCCGATCGACAGCGACTGATCGACCTCCTCGTCGATGAGCCGCTCGTCGATGCCCTCGTAGCGGCCGCACAACAGGATCATCCGCTCATCCTGCGCCAGTCGCCGCACCCGCGGCCCGTCAAGCCGCTCCCCGTCCGGCGAAAGGTAGATCACTGGCGCCGCTGGACCGGCCGCCCGCGCCGCGCGGATGGTTGTCCGCAGCGGCTCGACTTTCATGACCATACCCGGGCCGCCGCCATAGGGACGATCGTCAACCGTGGCATGACGATCCTCGCTGTAGTCGCGGGGATTCCAGGTGACCAGTTCAATCAGCCCGCGATCAACTGCCCGCCCCATGACCCCATGGCACAACAGGCCCTCAACCATTTCCGGGAACAGCGTGATCACGTCAAACCGCATATCCGCTCAGAACTCCGGATCCCAGTCGACAACCATCCGGCCGTTTTCCAGGTCGATGCGATCAATATGGACCCCCGGCGTATAGGGGATCAGCCGCTCCCGCTCGCCAACGACTCGCATCACATCGTTGGCGCCGGTCTCGATCAGGCCTGCGACCTGACCAAGGTTTGTTCCGTCGCGGTTTTCCACCGCCAATCCTTCGAGCTCATACCAGTAGAACTCGTCCGGTGCCGTTGGCGGCATCTGCGACTTGGCCACCAGAATCCGGCCACCGACCAGCGCCTCAGCGGCATCCCGATCGTCGACGCCCTGCAGCCGCACCACCAGATGGCGCCCCTGCCAGCCGCCGCCAAGCACCTGCCAGTCTCGGGCGTTACCGCCCTGCTCCAGCGTCCAGACCGGATAGTCCAGCAGGTTTTCCCGTGGCCGCGTCCAGGAATGGACCTTCAGCTCGCCGCGAATCCCTCGCACCCCCGCGATCTCGCCCATGACGACATGGGTATCGCCGGGCGTCGCCGGTTCAGGCGCTTTCGACACCCTCAGCCGCTCCACGGCGCGACTGACGGATCAGCTGCCGCGCCCGCTCACTCGGCTGGGCGCCCTGGGACAACCAGTGCTCGGCGCGCTCGAGATCAAGCCGAAACGGCACTTCCTGACCCCGGGCAACCGGGTTGAGAAAGCCCAACCGCTCGATGAACTTGCCATCACGGCCGTTACGGCTGTCGGTGACGACGACGTGATAGAAAGGACGCTTTTTGGCGCCTGCACGCGCTAGACGAATCGTGACCATATCGTTATCCAGTCAACTCTGGTGACTACTAAACCGCGCAGTTTACCTGCGTGTTCAGCGCCCGCCAAGTCCCGGGGGCAGACCGCCGCCCGGGGGCATGCCGCCGCCCGGGGGCATGCCATTGCCGCCACCCATCTGGCGCATCATTTTCTTCATGCCGCCGTTCTTGAACTGCTTCATCATCTTCTGCATCTGCTTGTGCTGCTTGAGCAGACGATTGATGTCCTGCACCTCCATGCCACAGCCGCGGGCAATCCGCCGTTTGCGCGATCCATTGATGACATCCGGGCGCTGACGCTCGCCGGGCGTCATTGAGTTGATGATGGCAATCTGGCGTCGGACCTGACCGTCGTTCATCTGCTGGCTGGCCTGCTCGGTGAGCTGCCCCATACCCGGGAGCTTTTCCATCAGGCCGCCCATGCCGCCCATCTGGGTCACCTGCGTGAGCTGCTCGCGCATGTCCTCGAGGTCAAAACCCTTGCCCTTCTTGAGCTTGCCGGCCATCCGCTCGGCTTTCTGATGGTCGACCTTGCGCTCGACCTCTTCGACCAGCGAGAGCACGTCCCCCATTCCCAGGATGCGCGAAGCCATGCGGTCGGGATGAAAGGGCTCAAGGGCATCCGTCTTCTCGCCGATGCCGAGAAACTTGATGGGTTTGCCGGTGATCTCGCGAATCGACAGCGCCGCGCCACCCCGGGCATCACCATCGGCCTTGGTCAGGATCACGCCGGTCAGCGGAAGCGCCTCGTCAAACGCCCGGGCGGTGTTGGCGGCATCCTGACCCGTCATGCTGTCGACAACGAACAGGGTCTCGATGGGTGCCACCGCCTGATGCACCCGACGCGCCTCGTCCATCATCTCGCCGTCCACATGCAAACGCCCCGCCGTGTCCACCAGCAGGACATCGTAGTATCCGGTACGGGCCTGCTCGCGGGCCGCCTCGACCGTTGCCACCGGATCGGCCGACGCATCGGTGGGGTGGAAATCGATCCCCACCTCGTCGCTCAGGCGCTGCAGCTGGTCAATGGCCGCCGGCCGATAGACGTCAACCGACACCGCCAGGACCTTTTTCTTTTCGCGCTCGCGCAGCAACCGCCCGAGCTTGGCAATGCTGGTCGTCTTGCCAGAACCCTGGAGGCCGGCCAGCATCACCACCGCCGGCGGGCGCGTGGTCAGGTCGAGGGCGTCGTTCTGCGCGCCCATCACCTGGACAAGCTGGTCGTGGACGATCTTCACGAACGCCTGGCCGGGCGACAGGCTCTTGGTCACCTCGGTCCCGAGGGCCCGCTCGCGAACGCTGGCCACGAAGTCCTTGACCACCGGCAGGGCAACATCCGCCTCGAGCAGTGCCATGCGCACTTCGCGCAGCGTTTCCTGGATGTTGTCCTCGGTCAGCCGCCCCTTGCCTTTCAGGCGCTTTCCGATCGCCTCGAGACGATCACTCAGATTATCGAACATGGCTGTCAGGCACTCCGCAGTCGCCGGTCATCATGCCGTCGATTGTATCAGCGCATCGGGGTTCCTCGAGCACTGATGGTCGAAGAAGGCCATTTTGTGTGCGATGATCAAACTCAGTCGCAACGGCAGTAAACAACCCGCAGATGATCCTTACCCTCACTCCCTGGATGGCGGCAGCGCTGTATGTGCTCGCCGTCGCGGCACTCCTGGCCGCCCTGCGCGGGCGCCTTGCCGTGCAGCGTGCCGAGCCGCTGGCGCTGGCACTGGCCGCCATTGCCGTGGTGTTGCATGGCATCAGCCTCTGGCGGGCGCTATGGACGCCGGCGGGTGTCGATCTGTCGTTGTTCAATGCCGGCTCGCTGCTCGGGTGGCTGATGGCGGTGACGCTGATCGCGGCGGCCGTCCGCCAGCCGCTGCACAGTCTGGGTCTGGTCGTCTATCCGTTCGCCCTGGTGACATTGCTCCTCGCCCAGACGCTGGGTGTCCCCACGGCCACCATGGTGCCGGTCGGCGCACCCGTGGACGTGCACATCATTTCGTCGGTGGCCGCCTATGCCGTTCTGGGGCTCGCCAGTGCCCAGGCGCTTTTGCTGGCCTGGCAGGAGAGCGCTCTGCGCCGGCGCCGCGCCGGCCCGGTGCTCGGGTTTCTACCGCCCCTGCAGGGCATGGAATCCCTGCTCTTCCACCTTGTGGCCATCGGCTTTGTCCTGCTGTCCGTGGCACTGGTCAGCGGCTGGCTGTTCGTCGATAACCTCTTCGCCCAGGATCTGGTGCACAAGACCGTGCTCTCGATGATCGGCTGGCTGGTGTTTGCCGGGCTGCTGATCGGCCGCACGGTGGCGGGCTGGCGTGGTCGTACCGCCATTCGCTGGACGCTGTCCGGGTTCGCCTTGCTGGCGGTGGCGTATTTCGGCAGCAAGATCGTGGTCGAGCTGATCATTGGCCGGGGGGCCTGAACAAGCTTGGACGTTGTTCCCCTTCCCGTTCTCTTCGTCATTCTGGGCGCGCTGATCGTTCTCTCCGGCGGCTTCTCCAGCTCGGAGACGGCCCTTATGACCCTGAATCGCTACCGGCTGCGGCATCTCTCGCGGCATGGCAACCGCGGCGCCCGCCGCGCGGAGCGCCTGCTGGAGCGCCCCGACCGGCTGATCGGCATCATCCTGCTGGGCAACAACTTCGTGAACATCCTGGCGTCATCGATTGCCACGCTGATTGCCCTGCGGCTGGGAGGTCAGGGTGCCATTGCCGCGGCAACCGGTCTGCTGACACTGACCATCCTGATTTTCGCGGAAGTCGCTCCCAAGACGCTGGCGGCGCTGCGGCCCGAACGCGTCGCCTTTCCCGCGGCGTTCGTTCTCGGCCCGCTGCTGCGGCTGCTCTACCCGCTGGTCTGGCTCACCAACATGCTGGCCAACACCCTGCTGCGCAGCCTTGGCGTCAATCCCACCGAAGGCGGCCAGACCGCGCTCAGCCGCGAAGAACTGCGGACCGTGGTCAATGAAACCGGTGCGATGATCCCGCGTCGCCATCAGCGCATGTTGCTGGGTATCCTCGATCTCGATCAGGCCACCGTCGACGACATCATGATCCCGCGCAATGAAGTCGTGGGCATCGACCTGGGGGATGACTGGTCCCGCATTACCGAGCAGATCGCCAGCTCGGAGTACACGCGGCTGCCGGTGTTTGAGGGCGGCGTCGACACCATTCGCGGCATCCTGCACGTGCGCCGGGTGCTGACGGCGATGCTCGATGGCGTGCTGACCCGCGAGCGCCTGCTCGAGCATGTCCGCGAGCCCTATTTTGTTCCCGAGGGCACGCCGTTGCACCAGCAGATGCTGAACTTTCAGTCGGAGCGTCGCCGGATCGGGCTGATCGTCGACGAATACGGCGAATTCCATGGTCTTGTCACCCTCGAGGATATCCTCGAGGAGATCGTCGGCGAGTTCACCACCGATCCGGCCGAAGCAATTCGCGACATTCACCGCCAGCCCGACGGCAGCTATCTTGCCGCCGGCAGCGCCAGTGTGCGCGAGCTCAAACGCCTGCTGGGCTGGGATTTGCCGCCGGAAGGCCCAAAGACCCTGAACGGGCTGATCCTGGAGCAGCTCGAGACCATCCCCGAACCCGGCATCAGCCTACTGATCGACGGCCATCCGGTCACCGTTCTCCAGGCCGAGGAAAATCGCGTCAAGGTCGCCCGGCTTGAGCAGCGTGTGCGTCCACGCGAGACACCGCCAGCCGTCGAGGACTGAGCCTTGCCTCAGTGGCCCTCGCGGCGCCAGCGAGTGCCCTCGGGCTTGTCCTCCAGCACCACCCCTTCCGCGAGCAGCTCATCACGGATGGCATCGGCACGCGCAAAATCCCGGGCCGCCCGGGCCGCCGCCCGGTCAGCGAGGCGCGCCTCGATGCGCTGGGCATCGGCCTCGTCCACCGACGCTGTGGCCTGCAGATAGGCAGTCGGCGACTGGCCCAGCAACCCCAGCGTGCCGCCCAGCTCGCGCAGCGTCGTGCCCAGGCCATCCGCCCGGTCGGCCTCGCCGGCCTCGCGGGCGCGATTGATCGTGCGCGCCAGATCGAACAGCACGGCAAGGGCGAGCGGCGTGTTGAAGTCATCGTCCATCGCCGCCTGAAACCGGCCGCGAAAGGCCTCGCTGTCCGCGGCCTTGGTCTGCTTGCCGGGCAGGTCACGCAGTGCCGTGTAGAGCCGCTCCATCCCGCTTCGGGCCTGCGACAGCGCGTCATCGGTGTAGTTGAGCGGGCTGCGGTAGTGACTCGAGAGCAGGAATTGACGGACCGTTTCAGCATCGTGTCGGGCGAGGACGTCGCGCACCGTGGTGAAATTGCCCAGCGATTTGGCCATCTTCTCGTCGTCGATCCGCACGTGGCCGTTGTGCATCCAGTAGTTGACGAAATGCTCGCCGGTGGCCGCTTCCGACTGGGCGATCTCGTTCTCGTGATGGGGAAACTTCAGATCGAGCCCCCCACCATGGATATCAAAGTGGTGCCCCAGGCAATGGGTGGACATGGCCGAGCACTCAATATGCCAGCCCGGTCGACCCGGTCCCCAGGGCGAGGGCCAGCCGGGCTCATCGGGTCGCGCTGCCTTCCATAGCGCAAAGTCGGCCGGGTCGCGCTTGTGCTCGCCCGCCTCGACCCGCGCGCCGGCACGCAGATCCTCGAGCCGCTTGCCGGAGAGCTGACCGTAGTCGGCAAACTCGCCGACCGCGTAATACACGTCGCCGCCCGCCGCGTAGGCGTAGCCGCGATCCATCAAGCGCTGGATCATCGCAATGATCTCGTCGATGTGCGCGGTTGCCCGGGGTTCTTCGTCGGGGCGCAGACAGCCAAGCGCATCCGCATCGGCATGCATGGCCTCGGTAAACCGCGCTGTCAACGACGCCATGGACTCGCCCAGCGTGGCCGCCCGGGCGATGATCTTGTCGTCAATATCGGTGATGTTGCGGACATAGTGCACGTCATAGCCGCTGGCGCGCAGATGGCGCGCCACCATGTCGAAGACCACCATGGCTCGGGCGTGGCCGAGATGACAGTAGTCGTACACCGTCATGCCGCACACATAAAGACTGACATGCGGCGGATTGATGGGCACGAAGGCAGCCTTTCGGCCACTCAGGCTGTCATGGATCTCAAGCATCCGTATCGGCTCCCGAGGCGGCAATGCTGGCCGCCTGTTGCAAACGCATCCGGCGGATATCCGCCGGCATGAGATGAATGATGTCGCCCAGCGCCGGGCCATGGTCGAGTCCGGTCAGGGCCCGGCGCAGCGGTTTCATCAGCGCGCCGCCGCGCCGCTCGGTGGCACCCTCGAGCTCGGCCCGCAGGGGCTTCCAGTCATCGGTGGGTGCCGACTCGAGCACCCGGATGAGCGTCTCGAAGAAAGCCGCTCCCAGCGGACGCAGCCGATCAGCGAGCGCCGCGTCGAGCACTGACTGCGGCGCAAACAACCGGATTGCCCAGTCGTTGAGCTCATCAGCGGCGCGCAGGTTGGGCTGGACCAGCTGGATGAATGCCGTGATCCGGTCGTCCGGCACGCAATCGACCTGCAGCGCCGGGCGCAGGCTGGCGACCGGGGCCGCCGCCATCGCCAACGACTGCCAGTAATCAAGCTGGCGACGATCAAACCGGGCCGGGCGCCGGCTGAGACGGGCCACGTCAAAGTCCGCCGCCAGCGCATCAAGGCTCTCGAGGGCATCGGCCGGCACCGGGTTACCCAGTCGGGCCAGGTAGTTGACAATCGCGGCGGGCCGCGCGCCCTCGTCCTGCAGATCATGAACGCCGGGCGCACCGCGGCGCTTCGACAGCGGCGCTCCCTGATCGTCCACCACCAGCGACAGGTGCCCGTAGACCGGAACGGACTGCCCGAGGCGCTCGAGCAGCACGATCTGGCGGGGCGTGTTCGAGAGATGATCCTCGCCGCGCAGCACATGAGTGATCCCCATCAGCGCGTCGTCCAGGGCATTGGCAAACAGGAACGCGGCACTGCCGTCGGCACGCTGGATAATGGGGTCATCGAGATCCGCGGCACGGAATGACTGCTCGCCGCGCACCGCGTCAGTGAAACGGATGGTGCCCTCATCCGGCATCCGCAACCGCAACACCGCCGACTCCCCCGCCGCGACGCGCTGCGCGGCGTGCACCGGGTCAAGACCGGCGCAGCAGCCGTCATAACGCGGCGGATGTCCGGCCTGTTTCTGACGATCGCGCAACGCGGCCAGGCGCTCGGTGGAGCAAAAGCAGTAGTAGGCAGCGTCCCTGTGTCGAAGACGCTCCGCTGCCTCGGCATGCAGGTCGGCGCGCCGGGACTGCTGCCAGTCCGCCGGTGCGCCGATCCCGGGACCCACGTCCCAGCCCAGTCCCAGCCATTCCAGATCATTCTGCAGACGCTCGATGCGCCCGGCATCGCTGCGCGCTGCATCACTGTCCTCGATGCGCAGTACAAATTCGCCGCGGTGATGTCGCGCCAGCAGCCAGTTGAAAAGCGCCGTGCGCAGATTGCCGACATGCAGCTGGCCCGAGGGGCTGGGTGCGAAGCGTGTGCGAACAGCCTGATCATTCATCGCCGCAATGGTAATGGAACGGCGCCTTGCATGCAGCTGCCGCCCCGGGCATCGTCACGCCATGACGCCACTGCAGTTTGATACCGCCCGCGCGCCGGTGCTGTTTATCGCCGACCTCCACCTTGATCCCGGCCGCCCGGCGGCCATGCGAGCGTTTTGCCATTTCGTCGAGACCCGCGTGCCGGCGGCGGCCGCCCTTTTCATTCTGGGCGATCTCTTCGAGGCATGGATCGGGGATGATGCGCGACCCGACAATGACCCCGTCGCGCCGGCGCTGGCGGCACTCGGTGCTCAGGGACTCCCGGTCTACTTCATGCCCGGCAACCGCGACTTTCTGGTGGGTCCGGCATTCTGCCGGGCGGCCGGCATCACGATGCTGACCGAACCGACGTTGATAGAGATTGATGGCGAGCGGGTACTCCTCGAGCACGGTGATGCACTTTGCACCGATGACACGGCCTATCAGGCGTTTCGATCGCAGGTGCGCAATCCCGACTGGCAGGCCGCGTTTCTGGCTCAGCCCGTTGCCGAGCGGCTCGAGCAGGCGCGGGCCCTGCGTCAGCGCAGTGGCGAAGCAATGGCCGGCAAGTCCGCCGCCATCATGGACGTCAACGCCGAAGCGGTGCACGAGCGCCTGCAGGCCTGGGGGGTTGGGACTTTGATCCATGGCCACACCCATCGACCCGCTATCCACCGCCTCGACAGCGGCGATGGGCATGGGCGTCGGATTGTGCTGGGTGACTGGTTTGAACAGGGCAGTGTGCTGCGCATCGATAACGGCACAGCCCGTCTTGAGACGATCAGTTTCGAAAGCTAGCCAGCCGGTCCGCGGCAGCGGCGCGGACATCGGCGTCGCGATCGTGGCGACAGATCTCCTCGAGCAGCCCACGCTCGTCGATCAACCCGAGCGCCGCTACGCGCAGGCTCGGCTCGCGGGCACTGCGGGCAACGTGGGCAATAATCTGGGCATCGGAACAGGCCCCGAGCGCCGCATGCCGGTAGTCAAGATCCAGGGTGTCGCCGCCGGCCAGTAACTGGCGGTAGCGAACGCGGGCCGCATCGCGGACCACCTCGTCGCCCTCTGCTTCACAGACCTGGCGGAGAATGATCAGATCCCTGAGCCGGCGGATGGCGGCGCAACGAACGCCGCGATCCGGGTCGTGGGTCACGATGCGGCGCAGTGCGTTATGGCCCACCGCCGCGGCCTCGATCGCCGCCCGGCGGTCAGCGGGGTCCGAAGCGTGAATGTCGGGACGCGGGGTTCGCCGTAATCTCATCCCGGCAGTCTAAAACAGAACACCCCGCACGCGGCGGGGTGTGAATCGGCCGATTGGCTCGGCCGGGGGTGCCAGCGGCACCGCCGATCAGAACTCGCCGGTCAGCCAGTAGTTGACCTGATCCGGGTTCTCGTCGATGAACTGGCTGATCGCCTCATCGTAGGAGCTCTCACGCGCCTCGAACATGTAGCCCTGGAGCTTTTCGAGGGACAGGTACATCCGCGTCAGCACCTGGGAGATCTGCGGATAGTCGGCGTCAAAACCCTCGCGGGCGAGGACGTGAACGCGCTCCGGTCCACCCAGAACGCCCTGCGGATCCTCAAGGTAGCGCAGGTCATAGGCACCGAACTTCCAGTGCGGGCTCCAGCCGGTCACCACGATCCACTCCTCGCGGTTTGTGGCGCGGTCCAGCGCCGCCGTCATGCCGGCACCGCTCGAGGTCTGCAGGTTATAGCCGTCAAGGCCGTACTCCTCAATGGCACTCTCGGAGAGCTGCGTAAGGCCGGCACCCGGATCAATACCCGTGATGCGCCCATCCAGCTCTTCGCGAACCGTCTCATTGGAGAGATCGCTCAGCGATGACAGCTGACTTTCCGGGATGTAGTCCGGAACCACCCAGCCAAGACGAGCACCATTGTAGAGCACGCCGAGGTTTTCGACGTTCGAGGCCACTTCCTCGTAATAGTCCTCGTGGGTCGCCGGCAGCCACGCCATCATCATGGCGTCGATGTCGCCGGTCTCGATGCCCTGGTACTGCGGCGCGATGTCCGTCTGCACCAGCTCGACCGTGTGGTCGGTGTTTTCGTTGATCAGCCGTGACGCGAGCTTGGTAACAAACTCGGCGTCAGACCATGCCGTCCAGCCGATTTCAATCGTGTCATCCTGAGCCTGGGCACCCCCCGCGAGGGCGATCCCCAGCGCTCCAGTGATCAAGAGACGCGTTGACTGCCTTAGCATTGGGTTACTCCTTTCTTGCAACAAAAAATCAATCCTTGCCACGGCGCAGGCCAAAGCTCTGCGTCATCCGGTCAAGCAGGATTGCGAGAATGACAACACCCAGTCCGCCCTCGAAGCCGAGGCCGACGTCCAGCCGCTGAATGCCTGTCAAAACAGTATTGCCGAGCCCGCCGGCGCCGATCATCGAGGCGATGACGACCATGGACAGAGCCAGCATGATGGTCTGGTTCACGCCCGCCATGATGGAGGGCATCGCCAGCGGCACCTGCACCTTGTAGAGCAGCTGGCGCTGGGTACAGCCAAAGGCGAGTCCCGCCTCGACGTTCTCCTGGCTGACCTGCCGGATGCCCAGATTGGTGAGGCGAACCGCCGGCGGCATCGCAAAAATCACCGTGGCGATCGTACCGGGCACCTTGCCCAGACCGAAAAAGATGGCTGCCGGGATCAGGTAGACGAACGGCGGCATGGTCTGCATGAAGTCGAGCACCGGCCGCACGACCATGGCCACCGCATCACGCCGGGCCATGGTGATGCCCAGCGGCAGCCCCACCAGAAGGGCGATCAGACTCGCACCGATCACCAGGGCCAGGGTCTGCATGGTCTCCTGCCATAACCCCATGCCAACCACCAGCAGCAGCGCAAGCGCGGCAAACACGCCAAAGCGCCAGCCGACGCGGTACCAGGCGAACGCGACCAGCAGGGGCGCCAGCACAAAATCGGGCAGAAACAGCAGCGCTGACTCGAGCCCATCGGCGACAAATCCGACGCCGGCAGCAAATCCGTCAAGCGGTCCCGCCAACGTCGAACGAACCCACTCGACGCCGCCTTCGACCCATCCACCAATGGGGATATCGATGATCTCCCGCAAATCGGCCATTATTCTGCTCCTGAGCGATCCAGTGTCTTGAGAACGGCGGTTCGGCTGATGCTGCCTATGTAATGACCGCTAACGTCGGTGACCGGTAGCGGATGACCGGTCTCCGCCGACCGCGTTACCACATCACTAAGGGGTGTATCCGCCGGCAGGGTCGTCACGGCATCAAGAAACGCCGCCTCAAACCCCGTCTTGCTGCCGGTATCCATGGCCTTTTTGAGCGAGTCGGCGCTGACTGTGCCGAGGTAGCGCTGATCCGTATCGAGGACCACGCCAAGCTCGCGATTATTGGCATGCAGACGCTCCAGGGCTGCATGCAGGCTGGTGCCCGGTCGGTCGAACACCATGACCTGACGTCGGTCAGCCAGGTCCGCCGCCGAGAACACGCGGGTCACGTCCACTCCGTAGAAGAACGAGCGTACGTATTCATTGGCCGGCTGTGTGACGATTTCTTCAGGTGTCCCCACCTGCACGACCCGACCGCCCTGCATGATGGCAATGCGGTCACCGATGCGCATGGCCTCATCAAGATCATGGGAGATGAAAATAATGGTGCGGCGATTCTCACGCTGCAGTTGAACCAGCTCGTCCTGCATCTCGGTGCGGATCAGCGGGTCAAGGGCGGAGAAGGCCTCATCCATCAACATGATGGACGGATCGGCCGCCAGCGCTCGGGCAAGGCCGACGCGCTGCTGCATCCCACCGGAGAGTTCCTCGGGGAAACTGCTGGCATTCGGCTTCAGGCCCACCTGCTCGAGTGCATCCAGGGCCCGCGATTCGCGGGTCTCGCGGTCGGTGCCGGCCACTTCCAGGCCAAAGGCAGCGTTCTGCAGAACCGTCTTGTGGGGCATCAGCGCAAATGACTGAAAGACCATGCTCATCTCGTGACGGCGCAGGTTGATCAACTCGTTGCGCGGCATCGCCGTGACATCGCGATTGTCGATCAGCACGCGCCCGGCGGTGGCGTCGATGAGGCGATTGAACATCCGAACGATCGTCGACTTACCCGAGCCGGATAGCCCCATGATGACAAAGATTTCACCCTCTTCGATGTCGAAGGACGCACGCTGGACACCCACGGTGTTGCCGGTCTTCTCGAAAATCGCGTCCTTTTCGTAGCCCGCTTCGAGAAGGCGCATGCCCTCATCGGGATCAGGCCCGAATATCTTGTGGAGGTTATCGACCGAGATCTTGGTGGTCATCGGGCAGCCCCTTGGTTTGGCACAGTCATGGTCGGTGCGCCCGGGGCGGTGGACGATGCATCAGAAGCATCGAGGGGGATGGTTTGAAAAGCCGTTCGATTTGTCATACCGCTCCGCACTGGCGTCGTTGTCGGAGACCGTACGGATCGAACGGCTTCGGTTCAACCGCTCCCGGAAATTCGCGACAATCCACGATCGAGGTCGGCCTGGATATCACAAAGATCCTCAAGGCCCACCGAGACCCGCACCAGCCCTTCGTGAATGCCCATGGCCTCGCGCTGATCAGCCGGTACACGGCCGTGGGTGGTGGTGGCCGGATGGGTGATGGTCGAGCGGGTATCGCCAAGATTGGCGGTAATCGAGAGCATGCGGGTGTGGTCGATCACGCTCCACGCGGCCGATCGCCCGCCCGAGACCTCGAACGATACGATGCCACCGAAGGCCTTTTGCTGACGGGCGGCCAGGGCATGCTGTGGATGATCGGCCAGACCGCTGTAGAACACCCGCGCAACCGCCGGGTGGGCGCGCAACCACTCCGCCAGAGCCGCGGCCTGCTCGCTGTGGGCCCGCATGCGCCAATTGAGCGTCTCGAGGCCCTTGAGAAACACCCAGGCGTTGAACGGGCTCATGGTGGGACCGGCCGTGCGCAGGAACGGGAAAATGAAGCGGTCCAGGGTGTCGGCGTCACCGACCAGCGCGCCCCCGACACAGCGCCCCTGGCCATCGAGGTACTTGGTCGCGGAGTGCGAAACGATGTCCGCCCCCCAATCCAGCGGCCGCTGCAGGGCCGAGGTACAAAAGCAGTTATCCACCACCAGCCGCGCATCGTGGGCATGCGCCAGATCCGCCAGGGCGCGGATATCGGCCACCTCGGTCAGCGGGTTCGACGGCGTCTCGAGAAACAGCATCTGCGTTTCGGGGCGCATCGCGGCTGCCCAGGCGTCGACGTCCGTGGGTGAGACGAAATCGGTGTGCACCCCGAACCGCGAGAGCTGATTGGCAAACAACGAGGTCGTGGTGCCGAACACACCCAGCGAGCAGACCACATGATCACCGGTACGCAGCAGCCCCATGCACAGGCTGAGGATCGCCGACATGCCCGAGGCCGTGGCGATCGCCCGTTCACCGCCTTCCATGGCCGCGAGGCGATTTTCGAAGGCACGCACCGTGGGGTTGGTGAACCGGGAATAGATGTTCCCTGACTCCTCGCCGCTGAACCGTGCCGCGGCCTCGGCCGCACTGCGAAAGGTAAAGCTCGAGGTCGGGAAAATGGCTTCGGAATGCTCCTGCTCGGGCGTTCGCTCCCAGCCCGCGCGCAGGCCGATGGTATCGTCGCCCCAGGTCAAGAGCGCACCATTCCCAGCTCGTTAACGGCGGTGCTTTCCTGGCCCACCTGACGGGCCGCCTCGCCGCGCTGCGCTTCGAGCTGCAGCAGGTAGTCGACACTGATGTCGCCGGTCACGTAGCGCCCGTCAAAACATGAGCAATCAAAACTGCCGATCTGGCTGTTGCCCTCACGCACCGCGGCCACCAGATCATCGAGGTCCTGGTAGATCATCCCGTCGGCGCCGATGGTCTGGCGGATATCCTCCACCGAGCGGCCATGGGCGAGCAGCTCCCGGGCGGCCGGCATGTCGATGCCGTAAACGTTGGGATAGCGCACCGGAGGCGCGGCCGAGGCAAAGAACACCTTGTTGGCGCCGGCGTCGCGGGCCATCTCGATAATCTGCTCGGACGTGGTACCCCGGACGATGGAGTCATCAAGAAGCAGGACGTTCTTGCCGCGGAATTCCAGTTCGATGGGATTGAGCTTCTGACGAACGGATTTCTTTCGCACCGCCTGGCCCGGCATGATGAATGTCCGGCCGATGTAGCGATTCTTGATAAACCCCTCGCGATAGCGAATGTTGAGATCGTTGGCCAGATCCAGGGCGCTGGTGCGGCTGGTATCCGGGATGGGGATGACCACGTCGATATCGTGATGCGCCCACTCGCGCTTGATCTTGCGTGCCAGCGTCCGACCCATCCGCAGCCGCGACTTGTACACCGAGACATCGTCGAGCATGGAGTCGGGCCGGGACAGGTAGACGTATTCGAAAATGCAGGGTGAAAGCGCGGTTTCGGTGGCGCACTGGCGGGTATGCAGGCGCCCTTCCAGATCGATGAACACGGCCTCGCCGGGGGCGACATCGCGGATGAGCTTGAAGCCGAGAACGCTCAACGCAACGCTCTCGGAGGCGATCATGTACTCAGTGCCCGAGGGCGTCTCGCGACTGCCAAAACAAAGCGGACGGATGCCGTGGCGATCACGGAAGCCGAGCACGCCATAGCCGTTGATCATGGCCACGGCGGCGTACCCGCCGTGGCAGCGCTCGTGAATGCCGGTCACCGCATTGAAGATATCCGACTCGTCCACCCGCAGCTTGCCCAGCTCGGCGAGCTTGTGCGCGAACACGTTGAGAAGGATTTCGGAATCGGAGCTGGTGTTGATATGACGGAGATCTTCAAGAAAGAGATCCCGCTTGATGGCCTCGGCGTTGGTCAGGTTGCCGTTATGGGCAATGCTGATGCCGTAGGGCGAGTTGACGTAGAACGGCTGGGCCTCAGCGGCGCTGGCGCAGCCCGCGGTGGGATAGCGGCAGTGACCGATCCCCATATTGCCCTGCAGCTGCATCATGTCCTGGGTACTGAAGACATCGCGCACCAGCCCGTTGTCCTTGCGCAGATGCAGCCGGCCGCGATCGAAGGTCATGATGCCGGCGGCATCCTGACCGCGGTGCTGGAGGACCGTCAGGCCATCATAAAGGGCCTGGTTGACCGGTTCCCGGGCCACCATGCCGATTACCCCACACATAGATTCAGCTCCCGCTCTCGCTGTCCGATTGTGAATTGATCTGGCAGTAGGCTTCCCAGTAGGCAAACGCCGCCGTGCCATTGACCGGTGCCTGCGACACCCCCGGCACCTGGCGGGCCTGTTCAAGCCAACCTCCAACCTGGGCGTGGCAGACCCATGGTCGATAGCCCTGCGCGATCGCCGAGTCCTGCCACCAGGATTCGTTGGGGACCGCCGTGAGGCCGGCTCCCAGTACCACCACGCCAATCAGCAGCAGACCGCGCAACGTGCCGAACACCACCCCCAGCAACCGGTCGGTGCCGGACAGCCCGGTACGTCCGACCAGCATGCGCGCGAGAAAACTCACCAGCGCACCCACCAGCAGGGTAAGGATGAAAAGCCCGGCAAACCCGGCCACCAGCCGCAGCATCGAGGAAGCCAGCCAGGGCGACAGGTAGTCGCCCACCTGAGCGCTGTAGCGAACGCCGACCCAGAAAGCCGCCACCCAGACCAGCACCGAAATGACCTCGCGGACAAACCCGCGAATCACACCGATGACCACCGACAGCGCGATGACGCCGATAAACGCGAGATCCAGCCAGTTCAACGGTGTCATAATACGTTCATTGTAACAGTCGATCCCCTAGGGCTCGACGATATAGCCGGGCAGATCATGATCGGCCGCCAGGCGCTGGGCCATTGCCTCGGCCGCCGACTGCGTCTCCAAGGGGCCCACCTGAACCCGATAGGGCAGACGATCCTCGCGATTGTCCTCATCGATGCGAACCGTCAGGCCATCCTCCTCGAGTCGGCCGGACAGGCGCCGGGCATTGTCGCGACTGCCGAACGCCCCGACCTGCACAAAAAACCCCGTCCCGACGCTCGCCGCCTCCTCTGCCCCCAGCGCCGGCTCATCGGCCAGCGCCCGGCCCGGCTCCGGCGCTTCTCCGGCGGTATTCTCCGGCAGGCTCGGCGCCGCACCGAGCGAGGGCTCGGCGGGCATATCCAGCTGGATGTCGACACGGGTCTGCTCCACCGGCCCGCTCAAAAGCATCGGCAGAAATATCACGCCCAGCGCGACCAACACGATCGCCCCGATCAATCGTTGTTTGAATCGCTGATCCACCCCTGTGCTCCGCGTCATTGCACCGCCTCAGTCTCGACCGCCGGCGTCCGGGTTGCAAGGGATAACGCCAGCCCGCATGAACGCCTCAACCACCCGGAACGACCCCGCGGCCACCGCCAGATCGCTGCCCTCGGCCTGCTGCTCGAGCCGCTTCCGCGCGCCGACCGCGTCACCACGGCCGATAACCACCGCGCCGTAATCCACCAGGACCTGCTCGATCGCCTCGGCGGAGTGGCCCTGGGGATCATCGAGGGACAGGACGTACCACTCGTCCACCACCGGGGCGAGCCGCTCGATCAGGGCGGACAGGGGCTTGCGGGCCATCAACCCGAACGCGAGGCGCACCCGGCCATGCTCGCGATGATGGGCCAGACGCCGGGCAAGCAGGTCGATGGCCGAAGGATTGTGCCCGACATCAAGCAGCCATCCGCCGGCCGGACCCGGCGCCCGGGACTGACGCCCGACAAGACGGGCGTCGGCAAGCCCTCGGGCCACGCTCGCGGCATCAATACCCAGCGCCGGCATGCCGCGGGTCAGTGCGGCTATCGCACCGGCGGCGTTGGCGAGTGCTATATCGCCCATCCACCCGGGACGGGGCAAGTGCGCATAATCCCGACAATCATCACGCCAGGACCAGTCCGAATCGCCGATGGCATAGTGATAATCCCGCCCCAGCTGATGCAGGGGGGCAGGCAGCGCTGCCGCCTGCTCGGCAATCCGCTGCGGTGGCTGGGGATCGGAGCAGATGATCGGCCGATGGGGCCGGGCAACACCCAGCTTTTCACCGGCAATGGCCTCGCGGTTATCCCCCAGCCACTCCATGTGATCGAGATCGATGGCGGTGATCACCGCCACATCGGCATCCAGACAGTTGCTCGCATCCAGCCGGCCACCCAGGCCCACCTCCAGTACCCACGGATGGGCACCGGCGGCTCGAAAACACCAGGCGGCGGCGAGTGCCGAGAATTCGAAATAAGTGAGGGTAATGGAGCCGCGGGCGCGATCGATGGCCTCGAAAGCGGCCATGATGCTGGCGTCATCGACGGGCTGGCCGTCAATGCGGATGCGCTCGTTGTAGCGCAGCAGGTGGGGCGAGGTAAAAGCGCCCGGACGATGCCCCCCAGCGCGCAGTATGGACTCGAGGCAGGCCACGGTACTGCCCTTGCCGTTGGTCCCTGCGACGGTAATGACCGGGGTCGGGTCGGCTCGCAGCCCCAGACGCTGGGCGACCTCCGCAATTCGCTCGAGCCCCAGATCGATCTCACGCGGATGCACCCCCTCGAGCCAGGCAAGCCAGCGCTCGAGCGCGGTCTCAGCCACGGGGGTCGATCAGCCCGGAGTGGCGGCGGCCTGCCGGGGCGCCGGGGCGTGGGTCAGCATTGCCAGCAGTGAGGCAATCCGCACGCGCTGCTCGCGGCGGTCGATGATCCGATCGACTGCGCCGTGCTCAAGCAGGAATTCGCTGCGCTGAAACCCCTCGGGGAGGGTCTCGCGAACGGTCTGCTCGATGACCCGGGGGCCCGCAAAGCCGATCAACGCGCCCGGTTCGGCAACGATGACATCGCCCAGAGTTGCCAGACTCGCGGACACGCCCCCCATGGTCGGATCGGTGAGGACGCTGACAAACGGGACACCGGCATCGGAGAGCCGCTTCAGGGCAGCGCTGGTCTTGGCCATCTGCATGAGCGAGAGCAGTGCCTCCTGCATGCGCGCACCGCCGCTGGCGCTGAAGCACACCAGCGGACAGCCCGTCTCGCGGGCCTGCTCGGCGGCGCGCACGAAGCGCTCCCCGACCACGGCCCCCATTGACCCTCCCATGAAACGAAACTCGAACGCCACGGCCACCACCGGCTGATCCATCAACGTGCCCCGCATGGCCACCAGCGCATCCCGCTCGCCGGTGGTGCGCTGCGCCTGGCTCAGCCGATCCTTGTAGCGTTTGGAATCCTTGAACCGCAGGGTGTCAACGGGCTGGAGGTCGGCGCCGATTTCGGACTGTCCGGCTTCGTCCAGGAACACCGCCAGCCGGCGCCGTGCGCCGATGCGCATATGGGCATCGCACTTGGGACAGACCTCGAGGTTGCGCTCGAGCTCGGGCCGGTAAAGCACCGCATTGCAGGCCTCGCACTTGGTCCAGAGCCCTTCCGGAATGCTGTGACTGCGCCCGCCCTCGGTGCGAATCCGCGAGGGCATGAGCTTTTCAAACCAGCTCAATCCGTCACCTCCACCACCGGCGTATCAAGGCCGCTGCGCAGCTCGCGGGTGATGGCCTCGACCGCGTCACCGATCGCCCCATCGTCTCCCACATTGTCCGCGATCCGCGACACGATGGCGGTACCCACCACCACGGCATCCGCAACCTGCCCGAGGCGGGCGGCATCGTGGCCGCTGCGCACACCAAAACCAACGCCCACGGGCGTCCGGGTGGCCTGCCGGATGGTGTCTACATGGCTGCCGACGTCATCCACGTCCAGAGTGCCTGCGCCGGTGACCCCCTTGAGCGAGACATAGTAAACAAACCCGCTCGCCTGGCCGCAGATCGCATTGACACGCTCCATGCGGGTGGTTGGCGCGACCAGCCAGATCGGGTCAAGCGAATGCGATAGCAGTGCCTCGACCAGCTCGCTGCCCTCCTCGGGTGGCAGATCAACGGTCAGAACACCGTCCACGCCGGCGGCAGCGGCATCCCGGGCAAAGGCCTGATAGCCAATCTGCTCGATGGGGTTGAGATAGCCCATGAGCACCACCGGCGTGTCGTTGTCGGTGCGGCGGAAGTCGCGCACCATCTCGAGCACGCCGCGCAGTCCGGTTCCGCCCTCAAGCGCACGGTCGCAGGCCGACTGAATGACCGGGCCGTCCGCCATGGGATCGGAAAACGGCATCCCCACCTCGATGACATCGGCGCCGGCATCCACCAGCCGGTGCATGAGCGGCACCGTGGCCTGCGGGTGCGGGTCGCCACCGGTCAGATAGGTGACCAGCGTCTTGCGCTGCTCGGCGCGGCGCTGATCAAAGCGGTGCCCAATCCGGCTCATAGGTCCATCCCCTCTACCTCGGCCACGGTGTTGATGTCCTTGTCACCGCGCCCTGAGCAATTAATGACAATGATCTGATCGGAGGACATGTCCGCGGCCAGCTTTTCGGCATAGGCGATTGCGTGAGCGGTTTCCAGCGCCGGGATAATCCCCTCGAGCTGCGCCAGATTGTGGAATGCCGCAAGCGCATCGTCGTCGTCCACCGCCACGTACTGAACCCGGCCGGTGTCCTTGAGCCAGGCATGTTCGGGCCCGACACCCGGGTAGTCGAGACCCGCCGAGACCGAATGCGTCGGCATGATCTGACCGTCGGCGTTTTCCATCAGATAGGTGCGATTGCCATGCAGAACCCCGGGGCGCCCGGCTGACAGAGGCGCCGCGTGGCGCTCGGTGGCCACGCCTTCGCCACCGGCCTCGGCGCCGTAGATGGCCACACCGGTGTCCCCCAGGAACGGATGGAACATGCCGATGGCATTCGACCCACCGCCCACGCAGGCCACCAGCGCATCGGGCAGCCGCCCGTGCTGCTCGAGGCACTGTTCACGGGTCTCACGGCCGATCACCGCCTGAAAGTCACGGACCATTTCCGGATAGGGATGCGGCCCGGCGACGGTGCCAATGATATAGAACGTGTCATCGACATTGGCCGCCCAGTCCCGGAATGCCTCGTTGAGGGCATCCTTAAGGGTGCGCGTCCCCGAGTCCACCGGCACGACGCGGGCGCCCATCAGGCGCATGCGGTACACATTGACCGACTGCCGACGGACATCCTCGGCGCCCATGTAAACAATGCACTCCAGCCCCAGCCGGGCGCAGACCGCCGCCGTTGCCACCCCGTGCTGACCGGCGCCGGTCTCGGCCACGATCCGGCGCTTGCCCATGCGCACCGCCAGCAAGGCCTGGCCCATGGTGTTATTGATCTTGTGCGCACCGGTGTGATCGAGGTCCTCGCGCTTTAAATAAAGCTGCGCCCCGCCGACGCGCTCCGTCCAGTGCCTGGCGAAATAAAGCGGCGTTGGCCGGCCGACGTAATACTGCAGATCGGCGTAGAGCTCGGCCTGGAATTCGGCATCGGTCCGGAAGCGGTCATAAGCGGCGGCCAGCTCTTCCAGCGGCGCCATGAGCAGCTCGGGCACGAACCGCCCACCGTAGGGACCGAAATGCCCGAGCGGATCGGGGAACTCGCCGTAATCGACGGGGGCTTCAATCGCCTGAATGACGTTCGACACGATAGACCTCTTCTATAAAGGCGGCGATACTTCGCCGATCCTTGATCCCCGGGGCAGACTCGACGCCGCTGCTGCAGTCGACGCCCCAGGGTCGAATGGTTTCGACGGCCTCGGCGACATTATCGACGCGAAGACCACCGGCCACGATGATGCGGGGGCGGGCCGGCAGCGACTGGTGCCAGTCGAAGGCCTCGCCACTGCCACCGGCCGCGCCCGGCGGATGGCCGTCGAGCAGCAGCCCGGCCGCGTCCGGATGCTCGCGGGCGACTGCCCAGGGATCGCCGCCCGCCATCCCGACTGCCTTGATGTAGCGATCGCCGAACTGTTCACAGAACGCTGCCGACTCATGCCCGTGAAACTGCAGCAGGTCCAGGGGAACCGCCGATTTCACGCGCCGGACCTGCTCGGCATCGGCGTCCAGAAACAGTCCCACGGCACTGACCAGCGGCGGCAGGGCCGCGACAATACGGGCCGCCTGCGCCTCGCTGACACAGCGCCGGCTGGGCGGATAGAACACCAGCCCGATGGCGTCGGCGCCGGCTTCTGCCGCCATGACCGCGTCCTCGGGCCGCGTCACGCCGCAAATTTTTACCCGGCAACGCACAGTCACAGTTTACCCATCGCCCCTTGCAAGGGCAAAAACCGGCCCGTCGGGTGGCACCGGCAGGCCAAACCGTGCCGGGTAGTCCACAGCCACCAGATAAAGCCCGGTGGCCGGTGCCGTGACGCCCGCGCGACGACGATCCCTGGCCGCCAGAACCTGTTCCACCCACTCAGGAGGATAATCACCGGCACCCACCCGCATTAACGTCCCGACGATGTTTCGGACCATATGATGCAGGAAGGCGTTCGCGCGGATATCAAAAACAATCACGCCATCACGGCGTTCGACATCAAGCGCGTCGACCCGGCGGTGCGGATGCCGGGACTGACAGGCAGCGGCGCGGAAACTGCTGAAATCATGCTCACCGAGCAGCGCCATCGCCGCCTGCTGCATGGGCTCGAGCGCCAGCGACCGCCAGGTCCAGCCGACCCGGTTGCGCAGCAGCACCGGCTGCGTCGGCCGGTCGACCAGCAGGTAGCGATAGCGTCGCGACTCCGCCGAGCGCCGGGCATCAAACCCGTTCACCGACTGCACCACCCAGCGCACGCCAATGTCCGCCGGCAGATGCGCATTGACACCCCGCACCCAGGCCCGATCCGGGCGCTCTGCGTGGGTATCGAAATGCACGACCTGCTCACAGGCATGCACCCCGGTATCCGTCCGACCGGCTGCCATGGTGACCACCGGGTGGCAGGCAACTGCGCTGAGGGCCTGCTCCAGGCGCGCCTGGACAGTCTCCGCATGGTGCTGCCGCTGCCAGCCGCTATAGCCACTGCCGTCATACTCGACGCCGAGCGCGATCCGGGTCATGACTGGAACAGCGGATGATCCGGTGACAGCTCCCGTCCCTTGCGTACCACCTGCTGCCAGCGCGCGTCCGCCGGATCGTCGAGCTGGGCGCGGAGGACATGCGCCTCGGCCTCGAAGCCGGATCGGTCGCCCCGCATCGCCAGCACGTCCAGCAGCTTGAGGCGCAGATCAATGCTGTCCGGTGCCTCTCCCAGGGCCTCATCGAGCACCGACTGGGCCGCCTCGAGCCGGCCATGGGCGATCCGCTCGCTGGCCTGGGCGAGGGGGTCCTCCGGTGCATCATCCAGCGGGCGCACCCGCGGCTCGCCCAGTGAACCCTCGGTTGGCTCCACACCTCGGTCGGCCCGCCCGCTCGCCGGTCGCCAGCTTCTGGGCATTGCCGAGGCCGCGTTTTCTCGAGCACGGCGACGCCGCACAAGCCGCAGCAGGATCAACATCAGCACCAGCGCCGTCGCCGCGAGCGTCCACTGCACGCCCGGTCGGCGCAGCGTCATGACCGGATTGGCGAGTGCCGTACGGGCCTGTGCCTCAAGCCACCTCATTACCTGGGCGGCGGTCAGTGTCTCGGCCGGTGGCGTCGGCGCTGACGGGGATTGCGCCCGTTGCGCCTCGAGCCGTGACAGGTCGGCCTCCAGCCGCGAGAGCGTCGCCTGGAGCGAGCGGTTTTGCTCGCTGAGCGCCGCATTGGACGATTCGAGCCGCTCGAGCTGCGCCTCCAGCGGCTTGAGCGCCGCGTTCAATCGCTCGCTGGCGCCATCGGCGCCGGCCCCGATAAGCCGCGGATCCGGCGGCAGCAGCTGGAGCCGCGGTGCCGGTGATGCCGACGATGCTGCCAATGAAGACGCAGCCGACTCGGCAACCGATCCGGTTGCGCCACCGGCCTGCCAGGCTCGACCCTGGGCGCGGACCCGTTCCGTGGCCGTTGCCTCGTCCGGAAACCGCAGCGCTTCGCCACGCGGCACAGACAGGTAAGTATCGCGCTGGAGGGCATTGACGTTGTCGGCGCTGAAGCTGGTGGGGTTTTGTGCCAGCAACGAGAGCATCATCTGGTTGTTGGTCACCGTCCGTGGCCGCAGCTGCTGGGCCAGACTGTACAGCGTGTCGCCGGCTCGAGTCGGGCCAAACCGGGCGCTCGACGCCGGGCTCGCCTGCAGCCGCCCGGCATCGTTATCGATGCGGTAACGGCGCAGGAGCTGCCCCTCTGGCCAGCGCAACCGAACCATTAATTCCAGCGTCCCGCCGGGCTCAGCGAGATCCGTCGGTGCCGCCGTGGTTAGGCGTATTCGGTCCGCCCGCGACTCGCTGGGCTCGAGGGACAGACGCGGTGGCAGCGTGGCAGGATTGATCCCCGCGCGGGCGTGATCCCGGTCGCTGGCTAGCCCCACCTCCAGTCTGTCCAGCGCCATCGGCCCGGTCTCACGAACGGCGATATGTCCGCGCAGTGGCTCGTCCGGCGTCGAAGTCAGTTGCAGATCGCCCAGTTCGAGGGCCTGCACGGATGGCATGCCCACCAGCAACAGGCCCGCCAGGGCGACCGCGGGGCGCATCAGTCCTCCACCAGCAGCCGCAGCATCCGTCGCAGCGGCTCCGCGGCCCCCCAGAGCAACTGGTCACCAACGGTGAAGGCCGACAGATAATCGTCGCCCATCGCCAGCTTGCGCAGGCGCCCCACCGGGATATCCAGACCGCCGCTGACCGCGGCCGGGGTCAGCTGCTGCTGACTGGCGGCGGGCTCGTTCGGCACCACATGGACCCAGTCATTGGCCTCGGCCAGAAGCGTCTCGATATCGGCCATTGGTACGTCACGCCGCAGTTTGATGGTCAGGGCCTGGGCATGCGAGCGCATCGCACCGATCCGCACACAGAGGCCATCGATGGGCAGCGGATTCGCCTTCCGGCCGAGGATCTTGTTGGTCTCGACCCCGGCTTTCCATTCCTCACGGCTCTGGCCACTGTCCATGGCCCGGTCGATCCAGGGGATCAGGCTGCCGGCCAGCGGCACGCCGAACTGGTCAGCCGGGTACTCGGCACTGCGAAGCGCCTCGCTGACATCGCGATCGATATCCAGAATCGCGCCCGCCGGATCCGCCAGGCGGGTACCCGCGGCCGCATGCAGATGGCCCATCTGGCGCAGCAGCTCGCGCATGTGCTGAGCGCCGGAGCCCGATGCCGCCTGATAGGTCATCGGCGCGATCCACTCGACCAGATCGTGGTCCAGCAGCCCACCGATGGCCATGAGCATGAGGCTGACCGTGCAGTTGCCACCGACGAAGGTGCGCACACCCTCGCCCAGCCCCTGGCGAATCACGCCGGCATTGACCGGATCCAGGACGATCATGCTGTCCTCGGCCATCCGCAGGGTCGAAGCCGCGTCGATCCAGTAGCCCTTCCAGCCGGTCCGGCGCAGATCGTCATAGACCGCGCCGGTATAGTCTCCACCCTGGCAGGTCACGATGATGTCCATTTCCGCGAGCGCTTCAATGGAATGCGCGTCACGCAGCGCCGGCACCGGTTTGCCAACATCCGGGCCCGGCTGCCCGGTCTGCGACGTGGAAAAGAAAACCGGTTCGATATCGGCGAAGTCATTCTCGCGGCGCATGCGGTCCATGAGCACCGAGCCCACCATGCCGCGCCATCCGATCAAACCTACCTTGTTCATGAATCCCCCAGAAAAAAACTCGAATGGATCGCTAGTGATAAAGCGCCTTGACGACAGCCTCACCCATGGTCCGGGTGTCGACCGGCTGCGCGGAGCCGGTGGCCAGGTCGGCGGTGCGGTAGCCGTCGGCCAGCACGCTGGCAACGGCCTGTTCGACGCGGTCCGCCAGCGCCCCTTCGTCAAGGCTGTGGCGCAGCATCATGGCCACCGACAGCAAAGTCGCCAGCGGATTGGCCAGCCCGCGACCCGCGATGTCCGGCGCCGAGCCGTGCACCGGCTCGTAGAGCCCCCGACCGCGGTCATCCAGCGACGCCGACGGCAGCATGCCGATGGAGCCGGTCAGCATGGCGGCACAGTCCGAGAGCACGTCACCGAACAGATTGCCGGTGACGATGACATCAAACTGGTTGGGATCGCGCACCAGCTGCATGGCGGCATTGTCGACATATAGGTGACTGAGCTCGACCTGCGGATAGTCCGCGGCAAGATCCGTCATCACCTCGCGCCAGAGTTCGCTCGACTCCAGCACATTGGCTTTGTCCACCGAGCAGAGCCGCCCGCCGCGACGGGCCGCGGCCTGAAACGCCGCATGACCGATTCGCTCGATCTCGTCCGCGCCGTAAACAAGGGTATTGAAACCCTCTCGAACGCCATCGTCGCGGGTCCTCAGCCCCCGCGGCTGGCCAAAGTAGATGCCACCGACCAGCTCGCGCACGATCAGGATATCCAGCCCGGCAACCACCTCGGGGCGCAGCGATGACGCCCCCGCCAGTTCGGGAAACAGCATGGCGGGGCGCAGGTTGGCGAAAAGCCCCAGTGTCGAGCGGATTTTCAGCAGGCCGGTCTCAGGGCGCTGATCCCGCGGCAGATCATCCCACTGCGGCCCGCCCACGGCCCCCAGCAGGATCGCATCCGCCGATTCCGCGCGTTGCCGGGTGGTGGCGGGAAACGGATCACCTTCGGCGTCCACTGCGCAGCCGCCGAGATGGGCGTATTCAAGCTCGGCCGCCAGACCGAAATCCGCGCTCAGCGCCCGCAGCAGACGATCCGCCTCGGCGATGATCTCGGGGCCGATATGATCGCCCGGCAGTAACAGGATTCGATGCGTCATGAGGCCTCGACATCGCTGAACAGCCACGGGGTGACCGCGCGCTGGCGCTGCTCGTAGGCGCGGATTTCATCGGCATGCTCCAGCGTGACGCCAATTTCATCCAGCCCTTCCACCAGCATGTGCTTGCGGTGCGGATCGATTTCGAAGCCATACCGGGTGCCATCCGGCGTGGTTACCGTCTGGGCCGGCAGATCGACGGTCAGGGTGTAACCGGGCTGCTCCCAGGTCGCCTCGAACAGGCTCTGGACAGTCTCCTCGGGCAGGGTCAGCGGGAGAATGCCGTTTTTTGAACAATTGTTGTAGAAGATATCGGCAAAGCTCGGGGCGATCAGCACACGAAAACCAAAATCCGCAAGCGCCCAGGGGGCATGCTCCCGGGATGACCCGCAGCCAAAATTGGTACGGGTCAGCAGAATGCGCGCGTCCTGGTAGCGCGGCTGATTGAGGACGAAATCATGATTCAGCGGGCGATCGCTGCAGTCCTGCCCCGGCTGTCCCTCGTCCCGGTAGCGCCATTCATCGAACAGATTGGGACCGAATCCGGTCCGGTGAATCGACTTCAGGAACTGCTTGGGGATGATCGCGTCGGTATCCACGTTGGATCGATCGAGGGGTGCGACGACGCCCTCGACACGGGTCAATGGCTCCATTCTCTACTGCTCCAGCTCTCGGACGTCGACAAAATGACCGGCCACGGCCACCGCCGCCGCCATTTCGGGACTGACCAGATGGGTCCGGCCGCCACCGCCCTGCCGCCCCTCGAAGTTGCGGTTGGAGGTCGAGGCGCAACGCTCGCCGGGGCTCAGACGATCCGGGTTCATGCCCAGACACATCGAGCAGCCGGCGTCCCGCCACTCGAAACCGGCCTCCTTGAACACCTGATCCAGGCCCTCCTGTTCGGCCTGCCACTTCACCAGGCCGGACCCCGGCACCACCATTGCTTCGCGGATACCTCGTGCGAGGCGCTTGCCACGCAGAATGCGGGCGGCCGCGCGCAGATCCTCGATGCGGGCATTGGTGCACGAGCCGATAAAGATCTTCTCGGGCCGGATGTCGCGCATCGGCGTCCCAGGGGTAAGCCCCATGTACTCCAGGGCCCGCTGCATGCCGGCGCGTCGGGTCTCATCGGGCTCGTCGGCCGGGTCCGGCACCACACCATCCACCGAGACCACCATTTCGGGCGAAGTCCCCCACGAGACCTGCGGCTTGATCTCGGCGGCGTCCAGCGTGACCACCCGATCGAACTCTGCGTCCTCGTCGCTGACGAGCGTCCGCCAGTAGGCCTCCGCCTGGTCCCACATCGCATCGCTCGGCGCGTAGGGCCGACCGCGGACGTACTCGATGGTGGTGTCGTCCACCGCCACCATCCCGCAGCGCGCGCCGGCCTCGATGGACATATTGCAGATCGTCATGCGCCCGGACATGGGCAGCGAGCGAATGGCCTCGCCGCCATACTCCACGGCATAGCCGGTGCCACCGGCAGTCCCGATCTTGCCGATGATCGCCAGCATGATGTCCTTGGCGGTCACGCCCGGACCGGGCTGGCCATCCACGCGGATCAACATGCGCCTGGAGCGCGCCTGCACCACCGTCTGGGTGGCCAGCGCATGCTCGACCTCGGACGTGCCGATACCAAACGCGAGCGCTCCGAGTGCGCCATGAGTGGAAGTATGCGAGTCACCACAGACCACGGTCATGCCGGGCTGCGTGGCGCCCTGCTCGGGGCCGATGATATGCACAATGCCCTGACGCCGATCCATCAGACCGAACTGGGTGATGCCGTACTCGCGGCAATTGCGGCTGAGCGTGTCCACCTGCAGTGCCGAGATCGGATCAGCAATGCCATTGGCCCGCCCGGTGGTGGGGACGTTGTGATCCACCACTGCCAGATTGGCGTCGACCCGCCACAGGGGACGATCGGCCAGTCGCAGGCCCTCAAAGGCCTGTGGCGACGTCACCTCGTGCACGAGCTGGCGATCGACATACAGCAGTGCCGTCCCGTCGCCATTGTCGCGGACGACATGGGCATCCCAGAGTTTGTCGTAGAGGGTTTTACCGCCCATCAGATCCTCTTGTCCGGCCGTACGGATTGGTATTCGTCAGTCAACAGTATACGCCGCCCGCTGGCAGCGGTTAAGCGCGCGCCGCATAGAGCCGGTCGCGGGCTGGGACCACGCTGAAGGCGACCACCGCCGCCACCGCCGCCAGTGCCGCCGCCAGATAGAAGGTCTGGGCGCCACCAGCGCTGTCCCACAGGCTGCCCGCCACGAAACTGCCCAGCGCCACGCCGGCGCCGAACGTCATGCTGCTGTAAATGGCCTGGCCACGGCCCTGCAGTCCCCCGGTAAAGTAGCGGTGGATCAGCGAGATGGCCGCGGCGTGGTAAACCCCGTAAGTGGCGGCATGCAGCAGCTGGGCAAAGCCCTGGGTGGCGGCGACTTCGGGAAACCGCGCCACCAGCAGCCAGCGCACCACGCCCAGCACCATTGCCACCGTCAGCAGCTGGCGCGGTCCGAAGCGCGGCAACCAACGCGGCATGAGCAGGAACACGCCGATTTCGGCGATCAACCCAATCGACCAGAGCAGCCCGATGGCGGTCGCGCTGTAGCCGTGGGATTGCAGATAGATGCTGTAGAACGCGTAGAAAGGCCCGTGGCTTGCCTGCAGCAGAAAGCAGGCAATCAGCAGCCCGAACACCTGGGGCTGGCGCAGCACTGCCAGCAAGCCTTGGCTGTCGGCCGCGTCGCCGTCCTGCCCGGCCTGGGGCACGCTGAGGCTGACCAGACTGAGCGCCGCGAACAGCCCGACCAGGACCACCGGGACGATCCCCACGCCGATCCGGTCAATGCCCTCGCCCACCGCCAGTACCGAGAGCATGAATCCCACCGTCCCCCAGAGCCGGATTCGCGGGTAGCGATGAGTCTGACCGGCCAGGTGGTTCATTGTGTTGGCTTCGAACTGGGGCATCGCGGCATGCCAGAAAAAGCTGAACGCGATCATCACCACCGCCATCGCGGCAAAGCTGCCGCTGGCCACGAACACCCCCGAAAAGCAGATCAGCGCGCCGATGGCCGCTAACCGGATGATCCGGATGCGATGGCCGGTATGGTCGGCCACCCAGCCCCAGAGGTTGGGCGCGATGATCTTGGTGCCGTGCATCAGCGCGATCAGCGTACCGATGGCCGCCGAGTCGAACCCCTGGGCTTTCAGGTAGGGCCCCCAGTACGGGGAGAGCACACCCAGAACGCCAAAAAACGCCAGATAGAATGCCGACAGCCGAATGGCCGGAACCGCAGAGACCACGCCGGCTTTTTACTCGCCCGGGTGGGCGGGAATGACCGGTGTCCCCGAGTCGACGTCGGCATTCTGGCCGCGATGACGCAGATAGTGATCCATCAGCACCAGCGCCAGCATGGCCTCGGCAATCGGCGTTGCGCGAATCCCCACACAGGGATCATGACGGCCGGTGGTCACCACTTCCTGCGGCTCGCCATGGACGTCCACCGACTGACCGGGGATGCGAATGCTCGAGGTGGGCTTGAGCGCCATGCGGGCAACCACATCCTGGCCGGTGGAAATACCGCCCAGCGTGCCGCCGGCGTGATTCGAGAGAAACCCCTGGGGCGTCATCTCGTCGCGATGCTCCGTGCCTTTCTGCGCGGCGCTCGCAAAACCGTCACCGATTTCCACGCCGCGCACGGCATTGATGCTCATGAGCGCGTGGGCGATATCGGCATCAAGCCGGTCGAATACCGGCTCACCCAGGCCGGGGGGCACATTGCGGGCCAGTACCCCCACTGATGCACCCACCGAGTCGCCGGACTTGCGCAGATCATCCATATACGCCTCCAGCTCAGGGAGGCGCGCCGGCTCGCCGCAGAAAAACGGGTTGGTATCGACGCTCTCCCAGTCCTCGAGGGCCAGCTCTATCGAGCCGAGCTGGCTGAGCCAGCCGCGGATCTCGATGCCCAGCCGCTCATGGAGGTAGCGCCGGGCGATGGCACCGGCGGCAACCCGCACGGCGGTCTCGCGGGCCGACGAACGGCCGCCGCCGCGATAGTCGCGGATCCCGTATTTCTGCCAGTAGGTGTAATCGGCATGCCCGGGGCGGAACAGCTCGCTGATCGCCGAGTAGTCCTTCGAGCGCTGATCCATGTTCTCGATCAGCAGCCCGATCGGCGCGCCGGTGGTGCGGCCCTCGAACACCCCCGAGAGGATGCGGACTGCATCGCCCTCGCGGCGCTGGGAGGTATGCCGCGAGGTCCCCGGCTTGCGCCGATCCAGATCGCGCTGGAGGTCGGATTCATCGATGCCAAGCCCGGGCGGGCAACCGTCGATGACCGCGCCCAGGGCAGGACCGTGGCTTTCGCCAAAGGTGGTGACCGTAAACAGTCGACCAAAGGTATTTCCGGACATGGGGATCAGTCGTCTCCGTGCAGTCGTGGGATTTCGCCGGCCTCGGCGGCCGCGCGCAAGGTCGCGGCGTCGACCGCGAAAACGCCAACCCCGCCGCGCTCAAACTCGAGCCAGGTCACCGGCAACCGGGGAAAGGCGGCTTCGAAGGCCGCAGCGCCGTGCCCCACCTCGGCGATCAGAACACCGTGGTCGGTCAGTCGTTCCGCCGCCTGGGGAAGCAATCGGCGGACCGCGTCCAGCCCATCCTCGCCCGCCGCCAGCGCATCGCGCGGCTCGTGCCGATACTCGGCCGGCAGCGCGGCCATTGCCGCGGCGTCGACGTAGGGCGGGTTGCTGACAATCAGATCGAGACAGGGCTCGGGCGGCAAGGCCGACAACAGATCCGAATCCTGCACCCGAACCCGATCGCCAACGTCATATCGCGCGGCATTGCGAGCCGTCCACGCCAGCGCCGCCGGCGAGCAGTCAAGGGCGTCGACCTGGACCGACGGCAGCGCCAGCGCGGCCGCGATGGCAATGCAGCCGCAGCCGGTACCGACATCGGCGATCCGTTGCAGGCGCGCCGGATCCGACCACGGGGCAAACCCCGACTCGATCAGCTCGGCGATCGGCGAACGCGGGATCAGCACCCGCTCGTCAACGCCGAAGGTAAGCCCGCAGAACCAGGCCTCGCCAAGAATGTAGGGGACCGGGCGGCGATGGCGGACACGCTCGTCGATGCGAGCAAGCAGCTGATCGCGCTCGTCATGGGTGAGCGCGCTGTCAAAATACACGGCCGGGAGGTCCGCCGGCAGGTTGAGGCTGCCCAGCACCAGCGCGGCCGCCTCATCGATGGCGTTGTCGGTGCCGTGGCCATAATGCAGGCCCGCCGCCTGAAAGCGGCTGGCCGCCCAGCGCACGAAATCGCCGAGGGTGCGCAGCGGATCGGTTGAAGATACTTCCATGGGGGCAGTTTATCAGGCTCGCCGTGTCATGACCGCCGGCGGAAAATGGCATAATGGCAACCATGGTGACCGCATCCCCTATCCGACTGGCCCTGATCGTGGCCCTGGCAACGGCGCTGGTTGCCGGCGCCGTCACGGCCCTGTGGCCGTCCGATGCCCCGCCGCAGGGCATGCCCCCGGATGAGGCGGTGGGCACGGTCCTGCCCGAGGCCCGCGATCTGCCAACCGTGTCACTGACCGATCATGACGGCGGGGACTGGACCCAGGCCGATTTCGAAGGGCGCTGGCAGTACCTGTTTTTTGGCTTTACCCACTGCCCCGACGTCTGCCCCATGACACTGGCGACCCTCGCGGGTGCGCTGGAGCGTCTGGAACAAGCGGATGTCGAGCGCCTGCCCGAGGTTGTGTTTGTCAGCGTCGATCCGCAGCGCGACACGCCGGCGGCCATGAAGACCTATGTCGAGCACTTCAACGACGACTTCATCGGAGTCACCGGTGAACGCGATTCGATTGATCAGCTTGCCTCGGCGCTGGGCATCAGTTACACCCTGCACGAACCCGATAGCAGCGGGGACTACGCGGTCGACCACAGCGCTGCCATCCTGCTCATCGACCCGCAGGGTCGGTTGCGGGCGCTCTGGCAGCCGCCCCATGGCCGCGACGTATTGGCCGACGAGTTTCGTCAGATTCGTCAGCGCTACCCATCAGAGGAACGCTCATGATCGGGCGATTGTTCAGCCTGCTCGTCGCGCTGCTGCCCCAGCATCGTCTCTCGCGACTGGTCCATGGGCTCGCACGCTGGCGCTGGCGGCCGTGGAAGAACCTGCTCATCCGGCTTTTCACGCGACTCTACGGCGTTGACCGCGGCGAGGCGGCGGCCAGCGAGTCGAATGCCTACGTGAGCTTCAACGCCTTTTTTACCCGTCCCCTCGCCCCGGGGACGCGCCCCATTGCCGAAGGCGAGAACCGCATTGTCAGTCCAGTGGACGGTGTCATCAGTCACTACGGCCGGGTCAGTGACGGGCGGTTGATCCAGGCCAAGCGTCAGGATTACAGCGTCAGTGACCTGCTGGGCGGCGATCCACAGCTCGCCGAGCCGTTTCGTCACGGCCACTTTGCCACGCTCTACCTGTCGCCCCGCGACTATCACCGCGTTCACATGCCGATGACCGGCTCGCTGCAGCGCATGCTGCATGTTCCCGGGCGGCTGTTCGGGGTATCGCCGCCGCTGGTTCGACACGTCTCGCGGCTGTTCGCCCGCAACGAGCGCGTGGTCACCCTGTTCGACACCGCCACGGGGCCAATGGCCATGGTTCTGGTGGGCGCCATCGGTGTTGGCAGTATCGAGACCGTTTGGAGCGGCGAAGTGACGCCACCACGCGGGCGGCGCGTTCGCAGCTGGGACTTTCGCCATCAACCGCTGGCGCTCGAGACCGGTGCCGAAATGGGGCGATTCAATCTGGGCTCAACGGTTATCCTGCTGTTAGCCAACAAGGACCTGCAGTGGTCGCCGACCATCGGCCTCGAGCAGCCGCTGCAGATGGGGCAGGCACTGGGGGAGACGCGGCCGGCGAATGATTCAGGCGCGCGCCCAGGGGAAGGCGATCACCTCGGCGATTGACTCGACGCCGGCCGCGCGGGCAAACAGTCGATCCAGCCCCACGGCAACGCCAGCACAGTCCGGCAGACCGGCGTCCATTGCGGCTAGCAGACGCTCGTCAATGGCCATGACGGACTGGCCGCAGGCGCGGCGCACCGCCTGATCGGCCTCGAAACGCTCGCGCAGCGCTGCGGCATCGGTCAGTTCGCGGAACCCGTTGGCCATCTCCACCCCGTCGATGAACAGTTCGAAACGCTCCGCCAACCGGGGGTCATCGGGATCAAGTCGTGCCAGAACCGCCTGATCCGCCGGGTAGTGCGTGACAAAGCAACGCGCGGGCAGCTGCGGGGCGACCACCTGGCTGAACAGCCAGTCGAGCAGCGCTCGATGCGCCATCCCCGAGGGCAGCGGACAGGCAGCCGGCATCGTCCGGGCGGCGCTGATCAACGCATCGGTGGACGCGAGCAAGGGATCGGGCAGGCCTGCCATCCTGAAGGCCGCCTGATAGGTCCGACACCGGATCGGCGCCGGACCGAGCAGCGCATCAGTCAGCTGCCCCAGCTCGTTCATGAGATCGTCGGCACTATAGCCCAGGCGATACCATTCGAGCAGCGTGAACTCGGGGTTGTGCCAGCGCCCCTGCTCACCCGCCCGAAACGCCGGGGTCATCTGGTAGCAGTCCCCCAGGCCGGCGGCAATCAGGCGTTTCATCGCGTATTCGGGGGATGACTGCAGCCAGTATCCGCTGACCGATTCCTGCAGGCATTCGATGGCAGGGTCGGTGACCCCGGTGGCGGCCAGCAGCGGGGTGTCGACCTCGATCACACCGCGCTGATCAAAAAACTGGCGCAGCTGCGCCCGCCATTCGGCCCGCTGGCGCAGCGCCTGAATCGAAGCGCCGGGCCGCCAGTCCGCCCCCGCCGTCAAGGCGCTGTCAGTCCTTGGCGCGCGAGACGTATTCGCCCGTGCGGGTGTCGACTTTGAGGACTTCGCCCTCCTGAATGAACAAGGGCACTTGAACCACGGCACCGGTTTCGAGCGTGGCGGGCTTGCTGCCACCGCTACTGGTGTCGCCCTTCATGCCCGGGTCAGTCTGGGTGACGGCGAGCGTGACATGGGGCGGCGGCTCAACGGACAGGGGCTCGCCGTTGTAGAGCGTGACATTGCACGTGTCCTGTTCCTTGAGCCATTTGCCGTTCTCGCCCACGGCTGCATCGGGGGCGGCATGCTGTTCAAAGGTCTCGGGCGCCATGAAGTAGTAGAATTCGCCGTCGTTGTAGAGATACTGCATCTCGGTTTCCATCACGTCGGCGGCCTCGACGCTTTCTCCCGACTTGAATGTGCGGTCGATCACCTTGCCGGTCTTGAGGTTGCGCACCTTCACCCGGTTAAATGCCTGCCCCTTGCCCGGCTTGACGAACTCGTTCTCGACAATCGAGTAGGGTTCACCATCGAGCAGCAGCTTAAGGCCCGACTTGAACTGATTGGTGCTGTACGTCGCCATTGGTTCTCCATTGCGCTGACTGCCGCGACCTGCACGGCGAACAGCGCTGCATGCTAACCGAAACGACAGAGGGTTTACACATGAGCACAGCCGCGTGGCAGCGCGAGTGGCAGAACGCCATCCGTGATCCGGCGTCACTGCTGGCCCGCCTGGGGCTGGATGCGTCGTTGCTGGCGCCGGCAGCACGCGCCGACGGGCTGTTCGAACTGCGGGTGCCCGAGGCCTATCTTCAGCGCATCGAGCCGGGCAACCGCCACGACCCCCTGCTGCGTCAGGTGCTGCCCGTCGACGCGGAATTTGCCGACAGTGCCGGCTTTGGCGACGACCCGGTGGGCGATCATGCGAGCCTTGCCAACGGCGGCGTCATTCACAAATACCGCGGCCGTGCGCTGCTGGTTGCCACCGGCGCCTGCGCCATCAACTGCCGCTACTGCTTTCGCCGGCACTTCCCCTACGCCGATGCCAATGCCAGCAGCGGCCAATGGGCCGAGGCCATCGCCTACTTGCGCGGCGACCCGTCAATCCGCGAAGCCATTCTCAGCGGCGGCGACCCGCTGAGTCTCAACGACCGGCGTCTGAGCGCGCTCAGCGAGGCCCTTGAAGCGATCCCGCATCTGCGGCGTGTCCGCGTCCACAGCCGCCTGCCCGTGGTACTGCCGAGCCGCATCGACGATGCGCTGCTCGAGTGGCTGACCGGCACTCGACTGACACCCATCATGGTCATACACGCCAATCATCCCAACGAGCTCGATGACCGCGTCGCCGATGGTCTGCAACGCCTGGCCGCGCGCGGCGTGCGACTCTACAATCAAGCGGTGTTGCTGCGCGGCGTCAACGATGACGTCCCAACGCTGGAAGCGCTCGGCGAGCGGCTGTTTGAACTCGGCGTTCAGCCCTATTACCTGCACCTGCTGGATCGCGTCCGCGGGGCTGCGCATTTCGAGGTGGACACCGAGACCGCCACCGCGCTCATGCGGGCACTGGCCGCGACGACACCGGGCTACATGCTGCCGCGACTGGTCCGCGAGGTAGCCGGTGAGCCCTGGAAAGTGCCCATTGACTGGACCCGGCCCGCCTCGGCGTGACAGGTCGGTGGCTTGCCATCAGTGGTGGTGGCAGACTCCACCCATGACAAGGGTTTTCATGGTCCTGATTGCGCTGCTGCCGACGCTGGCAGCCGCGGCAGTCATCACGCCCCATGACGGCCAGACCCGGCTGGATCGCAGCGTGCAGTTTCTCGAGGATCCCACCGGCGAGAAAACCATCGATGCCGTCCGCGCCGCGGATGCCGCCGGCGCGTTTGTCTCCAACGATGGCGTTGGCGGTCTCAACTTCGGCCTGTCGGACTCGGTGTACTGGCTGCGATTCACCCTTGTCGGGAACACCCCCGAGCTGGCGCCCTACCTGATCGAGGTGGGCTTCTATGGGCTGACCGACCTGCGGCTGTTCTATCCCGACGGTTCAGTGATTGAGACCGGCCAGTATCAGCCCGCGGCCAATCGCCCCTGGCCGCACCGCCACCCTGTCTTCCCGGTACAGCTCGCCTCGGACACGCCTCAGACCTACTATCTGCGCGTGGCCTCGGTGGGCTCGCTCACCGCGCCGTTAACGCTGTGGGAGCCGGCGACGTTCAGTTATGCCACGCAGACCGACTATCTGTGGATGGCGGCCTACTATGGCGTTGCCGGGGCGCTGCTGCTGTTCAATTTCTTTCTGTTCCTGTCTCTGCGCGATCGCAACTACCTGCTTTACTGCGGATTCCTGCTGTTTGCCGCTTCCGGCATGTGGATCATGAACGGGTTTGGTGCCTACTCCCTCGCGCTGATTGACTGGCCGCGCAGCATCGGGACCAACACCCTGTTCTCCATCGCCGGCGTCTTCGCGGTCGAATTCCTGCGCCAGTTTCTGGGAACACGCCAGTCCGTACCCCGTGCCGACTGGCTGCTGCGCGGCCTGATGGTGGCATTTGCGGTGGTGGCGGCCTTTCCCCTGCTGGGGCTGCCGGTACGCATCGGCGTGATCAGCCTGAGCGCGTTGGCTGTACTCGCCGGACCATCCATGCTGGCGGTGACGGTCATCTGCTGGCTGGCCGGATATCGCAGCGCGCGTTTTCTGCTGGCCGCCTGGGCGGTGCTGCTGCTGGCGGTCAGTATTCAGGCGGCCCGCAATTTCGCGCTGGTCCCCACCAATGCGTTGACGCTCAATCTCATGCAGATCGGTTCGCTGCTCGACATGCTGCTGCTCTCGTTCGCCCTTGCCGACCGGATCCAGGCTGAGCGACGGGCCCGGGAACAGGCGCAGAACACGGCGCTCGAGGCCAAGGCCGAGCTGGTCAACGGGCTTCGGGATTCGGAGCGACAGCTTGAGCACAAGGTCCAGGACCGCACCGAAGCGCTGGAATCCGCCCTGACCCGAGAGCGCGAAACCCTCAATCGGTACATCGAGTTCGGGGCGCTGATCGCGCATGAATTCCGCAACCCGCTGGCGATCATCTCCAACCAGACGCAGCTCGCCCGGCTCGAGCAGCAGCGCGATCATGTCGTCTCGGATGAGCGCCTACAGGCCATCGATCGGGCCGCAGAACGCCTGCGCGCGCTGTTTGATGAGTGGCTCAAAAGCGACCGCCTGCACGACCGACTCGATGCCATGGAAAGGCAGACCATCGCCCTCGATGCCTGGCTGGCCCGGGTGTTGCACAGCAGTGACCTGCGAGTCAGCCATCCGATTGTGACCGAGTCCATCGATGCGGTGCCCGTGGTCGTCGATGAGGCGCTGCTGACCACTGCCCTGCATAATCTCATCGACAATGCGGCCAAGTACTCGCCCGCCGGGGCGCCGATCCGTGTCCGCACACTCAGAACCGTCGATTGCGTCGGTATCGCGGTCTGCGATGAGGGCGAAGGCATCGATGAGACGCAAAAGGCCGTCATTTTCGAAAAACACCGCCAGGCCGTCGGTCGCTCCCGCCGGTCGGGGCTGGGACTGGGCCTCTACTTTGTCGCCGAGGTCATGCGCGCCCATGGCGGATCGGTGACGGTGGACAGTTCACCCGGCAGAGGCAGCGTCTTTACGCTGTGGATCCCTCTCCGGTCCAGTCAATCTCAGCCGCGAACGCATAACCCGTTCCCCGAACCGTCACGATCGGGGCCTCCAGATCAAGCTGGTCGGCAATCTTGACCCGCAGGCGGCGCAGCATGACCTCCATACGACGGATGTCGTAGGTTTCCGGGTCGGCGCCCAGGCGTCGGATGATCGTATCGCGATCGACCACGGCGCCGGGTTGGCCCGCCAGCAGTTCCATCAGCGCCAGCTCCGAGGCGGTGAGCCTGACCGCCGATCCATCGGGCGCGTGCAGCTGCCAGCTGAGCGAGTCGAGCTTCCAATGATCGCTCACGGGCAACCGCGCGATCAGATTGCGGACACTTACACTGAGCTCCACCAGATTCACCGGCTTGACGAAATAGTCGTCGGCCCCGGCGTCACGGCCGGCGATCCGCTCTGACTCGCGACCGGCCGCGGTCACCATGATGATGCCCTTGCCGCGCAGATCAGGCCGCCGTTTGAGCCAGTCAAGACCGGACTCGCCCGGCAGGGCCAGATCCAGGACCAGCACCGCCGCATCGGTCTGTGCCAGCGCTGCATCGGCGGCTTCCACCGATTCCACGCCGGCGGCGCTCCAGCCGACCTGCGTCAGATAACCCACCACCGCATCCCGGATGTCGGCCTCGTCCTCAATCACCAGCGCATCTATCATTCCTGCCATACCAAAAGCCCGCGGCAGCCTCGTCAGTTGGAATGCGGCGACAGCGCATCAACACGCTGAAAGCCCCTCGGCAATGGCCGCCCACGACGGCCCCTTTCCCCTTCGTAGGCGGCAAGGTCCGCCGACTTGAGGGTGAGCGTGCGCTTGCCGGCGGTGACCACCAGCGGCTGATCCGGCGTCAGCAGGCACAGCCCCGCGACCTTTTCGCTCCCCTCGGCGCGCCGAGCCGCGGGGATGTCGATCAGCTTGTTGCCCTTGCCGCGTGACAGTTCGGGGAGCTGATCAAGGGCAAACACCAGCAGCCGCCCGGCACTGGTGGCCACGGCGACGCGATCGGCGTTGGCCGGCAGGCGATTCGGCGGCAGGATCTGGCTGTCGGCCGGGCGATTGATCACTGCCTTGCCGGCCTTCTGGCGGGCCTGCAGCGATTGCATCCGCGCCACAAATCCATAGCCGCCGTCGGAGGCCAGCAGCACCCCTTCCTCGGGCTCGCCGCAGAGCACATGCACAAAATAAGCACCGTCCGGGGGTTGGAGTCGGCCGGTCAGTGGTTCGCCCTGACCGCGGGCCGAAGGCAGCGTATGGGCGGGCAGGCTATAGGCGCGCCCCTGGGTGTCCAGAAAAACCGCCAACTGATTGCTGCGCCCGCTGGCGGCCGCTGCGAAGCCGTCGCCGGCCCGATAGGAGAGTTTGCGCGGATCCACCTCGTGGCCCTTGGCCGTGCGCGCCCAGCCCTTCTGCGAAAGCACCACCGTGACCGGCTCGCTGGGCACAAGCTCGCTCTCACTCAACGCTCGGGCACTGCTGCGTGCGACCAGCACCGAGCGGCGTTCATCACCGTAGGCCTCGGCGTCGGCCTTCAACTCGGACTGAATGAGCTGCGTCATGCGGTCCTCCGAGCCGAGGGTGTCACGCAGCTGATCGCGCTCGGTAGCAAGCTCGTCCTGCTCGCCGCGGATCTTCATCTCCTCGAGCCGGGCAAGATGTCGCAGCCGCAGCTCGAGGATGGCCTCGGCCTGAGTCTGCGTAAGCCCGAATCGCTCCATGAGGGCCGGGCGCGGCTCATCGGCCTCACGGATGATCGCGATCACCGCGTCGATGTTCAGGTAGGCGATCAGCAGGCCCTCGAGCACATGCAGACGCGCCTCGACCTTTTCCAGGCGCCACTGCAGGCGGCGCCGGACCGTGTCCCGACGGTATTCGAGCCACTCGCCAAGCAGCTCTCGCAGGTTGCGCACCCGCGGGCGGCCGTCCAGGCCGATCACATTCAGGTTGACCCGATAGGTCTTCTCGAGATCGGTGGTGGCAAAGACATGCTGCATCACCTCGTCGGCATCCACCCGGTTGGAGCGCAGGGTGATGACAAGCCGCGTGGGGTTTTCGTGATCCGACTCGTCCCGCAGGTCTTCGACCATGGGCAGCTTGCGCGCCTGCATCTGCGCGGCGATCTGCTCGAGCACCCGACTGCCGGAGACCTGAAACGGCAGCGCGGTCACGATGACATCACGCCCGTCCTGCTCCCAGCGGGCACGCAGCCGCAGCCCGCCATGCCCCGTCTCGTAGAGCCGACGGATGTCGGTGGCGGAAGTAATGAGCTCGGCATCCGTGGGAAAGTCGGGGCCCTGGATGTGTTCGCAGAGCGCAGCGATGTCGGCGTCGGGCTCGTCGAGCAGCCGGATACAGGCCGAGGCGACCTCGCGCAGATTGTGCGGCGGGATATCGGTGGCCATACCCACAGCAATCCCGGTGCCGCCATTGAGCAGCACATTGGGGACCCGCGCCGGCAGGGTGACCGGCTCATCCAGACTGCCATCAAAGTTGGGCTGCCACTCGACCGTTCCCTGACCCAGTTCCTGGAGCAGCAGACGCGCGTAGGGGGCCAACCGTGCCTCGGTGTAGCGCATGGCCGCGAAGGACTTGGGATCGTCCGCCGATCCCCAGTTGCCCTGGCCGTCCACCAGCGGATAGCGATAGGAGAACGGCTGAGCCATCAGCACCATCGCCTCGTAACAGGCCGAGTCGCCGTGAGGATGGTATTTGCCCAGCACATCGCCCACGGTGCGCGCCGATTTCTTGTGCTTGGATACCGCTGACAGACCCAGCTCCGACATGGCATAGACGATCCGCCGCTGCACGGGCTTGAGGCCATCGCCGACATGGGGCAGCGCCCGGTCGAGAATGACGTACATCGAATAGTCGAGATACGCCTTTTCGGTAAACTCGTGGAGCGGGCGGCGCTCGAAGCCTTCTGTCTGAATCGGTTCATTCATCGTGTTGGTGTGTCCTGTCGCCCATTCATACCAGTACGTCGGCCAGATCGCCCTTGCGCTCCAGCCAGGCGCGGCGTTGGCTGGCAGCCCGCTTACCCAGCAGCATGGCCATCAGCGCCTCGGTTTCCTCGGGCGCGTCGACGGTCAGCTGGACCAGCCGTCGCGTATCCGGGGCCATGGTGGTCTCGCGCAGCTGCAGCGGATTCATCTCGCCCAGCCCCTTGAAGCGGGTGATCGCCACCTTGCCCTTGAGCTTTTCAGCCTCGATCCGGTCCAGAATCCCCTGGCGCTCGTCCTCATCCAGCGCATACCAGGTCTGCTTGCCCACATCCACCCGATACAGCGGCGGCATGGCCATGAACACATGACCGGCCCGCACCAGGGCGGGAAAGTGACGCAGGAAAAGCGCGCAGAGCAGTGTCGCGATATGCGCGCCATCAGGGTCGGCGTCGGCCAGCACGCAGACCTTGGCATAGCGTAGCCGGCTGAGATCCTCCGACCCCGGCTCGATCCCCAGCGCGACGGCAATGTCATGCACCTCCTGCGAGGCCATGACTTCGGATGGATCGACCTCCCAGGTATTGAGGATCTTGCCACGCAAGGGCATTACGGCCTGAAAGTCACGGTCGCGCGCCTGTTTGGCCGAACCCCCGGCGGAATCCCCCTCCACCAGAAACAACTCGCTGATGCCGGGGTCCTGATTGCTGCAGTCGGCCAGCTTACCGGGCAGCGCCGGCCCCTGGGTGACCCGCTTGCGCGTCACCTTGCGCGACGCCCGAAGGCGGCGCTGGGCATTGGCAAGGACCAGCTCGACGAGTGTTTCGGCCTCGGCGGTGTGCTCGTTGAGCCACAGACTGAAGGCGTCCTTGACCACCCCGGAGACAAAGCCGGCGCAGGCCCGGGAAGACAGGCGCTCCTTGGTCTGGCCCGAGAACTGCGGCTCCTCGAGCTTGACCGAGAGCACGTAGGCGACACGCTCCCAGACGTCCTCCGGGGCGATGCGGACGCCGCGCGGGAGCAGATTGCGAAACTCGCAGAACTCCCGCAAAGCCTCGGTCAAGCCGGTGCGCAGGCCGTTGACATGGGTCCCGCCCTGCAATGTCGGGATCAGGTTGACGTAGCTTTCCTGCACCGGCTCGCCCTGCTCGGGCAGCCAGGCGACCGCCCATTCCACGGCTTCGTGGGCGGCCGAAAAATCACCGGTGAAGGGCACCGAGGGGATCTGCGGGACACCCTCGAGCGTGGTCCCCAGATAGTCGGCCAGGCCCTTTTCGTAATGCCAGAGCGTTTCCTCGCCGCTGGCCTCTTCGACCAGACGCACCGCGAGCCCCGGACAGAGCACCGCCTTGGCCCGCAGGACATGCCGCAGGCGCGGCAATGAAAAGCGCGCCGAATCGAAATACTCGGCGTTGGGCCAGAAATGCAGACGCGTGCCGGTGTTGCGTCGGCCGACCTCGCCCACTGCCTCCAGGGGCTGGATTCGCTCGCCGTTGGCGAAGGCCATCCGCCACTCGCGTCCGTCGCGACGAATGCTCACCTCGAGCCGGGTCGACAGGGCGTTGACCACCGACACGCCCACGCCATGCAGGCCGCCCGAGAACTGATAGCTCTCGCGCGAGAACTTGCCGCCGGCATGCAGTCGGCCAAGGATGATTTCGACCCCGGGCGCGCCCTCCTCGGGGTGCATGTCCACCGGCATGCCGCGTCCATCGTCACTGACTGACAGTGACCCGTCGCGATGCAGCGTGACGTCGATGCGCTGGCAGTGCCCGCCGATGGCCTCGTCAACGCTGTTGTCGATGACCTCCTGGGCCAGATGATTGGGGCGGGTGGTATCGGTATACATCCCCGGGCGACGGCGCACCGGGTCGAGGCCGGTGAGCACCTCGATCGAAGCGGAATCGTAATCTTTGCTCATGCCGGGAAGTGTAACGGGTGGCACCGCATCGGGCGAGTGCGTTGCCGGCCACTGCGCGCTAGACTTGGCCCTATGAGTGATTCTGAACCGACACCGGATTTTGAAGCCGCCCTCAAGACCCTCGAGGAATTGGTCGAGCGCATGGAAGCCGGCGAGCTGACACTGGAGCAGTCCCTGCAATGCTTTGAGCAGGGCGTCCGTCTGACGCGGGAGTGCCAGAAGGCACTGACCGAGGCCGAACAGCGCGTCGAGATCCTCGCCGGTCGCGACCCGGACGCCTCGCCCCGGCCTTTCGAGGGAAGCGATGACACCGGCGTTGAGTGACGCGTTGAGCCGGGCCCGTTCGCGGGTTGAAGACGCGCTGGAAAGCGCCCTGCCCGGTGCCGACCAAACGCCGACGCGGCTCCATCAGGCCATGCGCTATGCGGTGCTGGCACCGGGCAAGCGGCTGCGACCCTTTCTGGTCTACGAGGCGGGGGCGCTGTTCGGTGCCGGCGAAAAGGATCTGGACTCCGCCGCCTGTGCGGTGGAGATGATCCATGCCTACTCACTGATTCACGACGACCTGCCGGCGATGGACGACGACGACCTGCGCCGCGGTCAGCCGACCTGTCACCGGGCGTTTGATGAGTCCACCGCGATTCTTGCCGGCGATGCCCTCCAGACACTGGCGTTCGAGCATCTGGCCCGGGAGACTCCGGCGGGGGCCGAATGCCGGCTGGCCATGGTGCAGACCCTGGCGACAGCGGTGGGGTCACAGGGTATGGCGGGCGGCCAGGCACTGGATCTGGGCGCGGTTGCGCATCAAGTGGATGCCACGCAGCTCGAGGCCATGCACCGCTACAAGACCGGGGCGTTGATTCTGGCCAGTCTCAGGCTGGGTTCGCTGAGCGGCACTCATGAGGTTGACGAATCAGCCCATCGGGCGCTGGACGCCTATGGCCAGCGCATCGGTCTGGCGTTTCAGGTGCAGGACGACATCCTTGATGTTACCGGCGACAGCGAGGCCACCGGCAAAACCAGCGGGTCCGACGCGCGTCGCGCCAAGCTGACCTATCCGGGACTGATGGGCCTGGAGGCATCGCAACACTTCGCGCGTCGATTGCGGGACGAGGCCGTCGATGCCCTGAGCGGGTTTGGCCCCGGCGCCGATCGGCTGCGGGCCCTCGCCGACTACATCATCCACCGCGAGCATTGAGCCCGGGCAATCCCGGACCCGTGACCCCCGCTACTGGCCGGCCTTTGCCGCCTTCTTGCGCTGGTGCTCGAGGAGGTATTTCTTGCGAATGCGGATGGCGCCCGGGGTGACCTCCACCAGCTCGTCGTCATCGATAAACTCGAGCGCCTGCTCCAGCGTCAGTCGCTGCGGCGGCGTGAGGATAATGCTCTCGTCCGAGCCAGCGGCGCGCACGTTGGTCAGCTGCTTGGCCTTGAGCGGGTTGACCACCAGGTCGTTGTCGCGGTTATGCAGCCCGATGACCATGCCCTCGTAGACCTCGTCGCCGTGACCGATGAACAGCTTGCCGCGATCCTGGAGGTTGAACAGCGCATAGGCGAGGGCCTTGCCCGGGGCCATCGACACCAGCACGCCGTTGATCCGCTGGCCATACTCGCCGGTCTTCGCCGGGCCGTAATGATCGAAAACGTGGTACATCAGCCCGGTCCCCGAAGTGGCGGTCAGAAACTCGGTGCGAAAGCCGATCAACCCGCGGGCAGGAATGGTGTAATCCAGCCGCACCCGGCCCCGGCCGTCGGGGAGCATGTCGGTGAGCTCGCCGCCGCGCTCGCCCAGGGCCTGCATCACCGCCCCCTGGTAGTCTTCCTCGACATCGACGGTGAGCTGCTCGAAGGGCTCCTCGAGCTTGCCGTCGACTTCGCGGGTAATGACCTCGGGCCGGGAGACACCCAGCTCATAGCCCTCGCGACGCATATTCTCGATGAGGATGCCCAGATGCAGCTCGCCCCGGCCCGAAACCCGGAAGCGCTCCGGATCACTGGTGTCCTCGACCCGCAAGGCGACGTTGTGCTCGAGCTCACGCATCAACCGCTCGCGCAGCTGCCGCGAGGTCACATACTTGCCCTCGCGGCCAACAAACGGCGAGGTATTCACCTGAAAGGTCATCGACACGGTCGGCTCGTCGACGGTCAGCGCCGGCAGGGCCTCCACCGCCGAGGAGTCGCAGAGCGTGTCAGAGATATTGATGCCGTCAATGCCGGTAAAGGCAATGATGTCGCCGGCACTGGCGAAGGGCACTTCAACGCGGTCAAGCCCCAGAAACCCCAGCACCTGCAGCAGCCGGACCTGACGGCGCTTGCCATCGCGATCGACGCAGGTCAGGGTCTGGTTGCTCTTGACGCTGCCACGCTCGATACGGCCGATGCCGATGACACCGACATAGCTGTTGTAGTCGAGGGACGTGACCTGCATGCGGAACGGGCCCTCGGCATCCACCTGAGGCGCCGGGACGATGTCGCGAATGAGCTCGAAAAGCGGAGTCATGTCACCGCTGCGGACATCCGAGTCGGTTCCGGCATAACCGTTCAGCGCCGAGGCGTAGATCACGGGAAAGTCGAGCTGCTCGTCACTGGCACCCAGGTTGTCGAACAGATCAAAGGTCTTGTCCACCACCCAGTCCGGCCGCGCGCCGTCACGATCGACCTTATTGACCACAACGATGGGCTTGAGACCCAGCGCCAGCGCCTTCTGGGTGACAAAGCGGGTCTGCGGCATGGGGCCGTCGACCGCGTCGACGAGCAGCAGTACCGAGTCGACCATCGACAGCACCCGCTCGACCTCGCCGCCAAAGTCGGCATGGCCCGGTGTATCGACGATGTTGACGCGCAGATCCTGCCACTTGATGGCGGTGTTCTTTGACAGGATCGTGATGCCGCGCTCGCGCTCCAGATCATTGGAATCCATGATCCGGTCCTGCACCTCGCCCCGCGCGGCCAGCGTCCCCGACTGTTGGAGCAACTGATCCACCAGAGTGGTCTTGCCGTGGTCGACATGGGCGATGATGGCGACATTGCGCAGGTTGCGCACGTCGGTCTGGATGGGATCGGTGCTCATGGGATTTCGCTCGCTGATCAATCGGTCGCAGTAATGAATAGCCCGCCAGTCTACAGGTTGCGCGGTGGAATTGTCGGCCCGCGCGCCATGATTCAGCGCCGGCCCAGGAAAAACGCCACCAGCAGCAGCAACGGGAACACCTCGAGGCGCCCCAGCAGCATGAGCACGCTCAGCACCAGCGCCGCGCCGGGATTCAGGTCCGGTCCCGCGACACCGGCCCCAAGGCCGTTATTGAAAAGCGCCGAAGCGGTGTCGAAAAACACATAGGCCAGACGCATGTCATCGGGCATCCAGTAGAGCATGATGAAAACGCCCACCAGCCACAGCAGCATGAATACGCCCACGAGCCGCAATGCGGTATGCCCGAGCCGGGCCATTTCCGCGGGGGTAATGCGCGCTCCGTTATAGCGCAGCACGACGACTTCGTGAGGCGTGGCACGCAGCCGCCGCAGCTGACCGATCACGTCCTTGATCAAAAGCCCCACGCGCAGCAGTTTGATGCCACCGGCCGCCGAACCGGCCATGCCGCCCATGGCAAGCCCCACCAGCATCAGGAGCAGCGAGCCATTATCGAGTGTGGCGATATCCACCGACGCCACACCCGTTGCCGTCATGGCCGACACCCACAGCACCAGCGCAGTGACAGGATCGGCATCGGCACCCACCAGCCATCGGTGTCCCCAGAGCAACAGTCCGCCAAACACGAGGACGTAGACGAATACCCGCACCTCCAGCAATTGCCACAGGGATCGGGGCCCGACGCGCTCGACCACCATCCGGTAGTGAATGAGAAAACTGATGGCGCCCACCAGCATGATCGGTATGTAGGCCAACCGAACCGGGGTGCTCGCACTCGCCAGGCCATCGTCGGTAATGGTGAAACCGCCGGTGGAAATGGCCGCCATGGCATGGTTGATCGCCCGCCACAACGGATCACCGGCCAGCCACAGCAGCAGGATGCCGATCACGGTATAGCCCACGTAGATGGCCCAGATGGCCTGCACGGTGGATTTGACGGTGGGCAGGATCTTTTCGTCGCGGGCTTCCGAGAAGTACAGGTTGATCGCGCCGCGCTCGGCGGGGATCACGGCCAGCAGCAAAAGAATAACGCCAATCCCCCCCACCCACTGGATCAGGCTTCGCCACCACTGGATGTGCAGGGGCAGCTCGGAGGCCGCGCTGACCACGGTGAGCCCGGTGGAAGTAAATCCCGAAACCGACTCGAACACGGCATTGGCCGGATGCCGGAAAATCTGGATGGCGGCGTCAACCGCGGGCGGCGAGACATGGGCACTGATGTAAATGGGGATCGCCCCCACCAGGGTGATCAGCAGCCAGCTGATCGCGGCAATCAGCATGGATTGATAGCGATAGAACACAAGCGGTCCGCGGGTCGTCCAGATCAGCCCCTGGCCAGCGATCAGCGAGACGGCCGCGGTGGTCAGGAACCCGGCCAGCCCCCAACGCTCGCCGCCCCACCAGGCGATGGGCAGCGAGGCCAGCGCCATGGCAGCGGGGACATGCAGGAGAAAACCAACGCCGCGCAGGATCTCGCGCACACCCTCAGCCCCCCAGCTTGCGCTCGAGAAAAGCGCGTCGACGACGACCGCGCAGACGTTCCGCCGCAAACAGGATCACGCTGTCGCCGGCTGCCAGGGCCTCGCCCTCGGCCAAAGGCTGTGTCTCGCCATCCCGCACCCGGGCCAGCAGCTGCAGCCCCGCCTCCAGCAACTCCCGCTGCTGGATCGCGCGGGTATCAAGACCGATGAGGGGCGAGTCGTCTTCGAGCTTGAGTTCGATGATCTGCTGCCCGCCGCGCAGGGTGGTGACATCGCTGATGCCCGGTAACAGGGTGATGTCCAGCAGATGCTGGGCCACCAGGCGTTCGGGATCGCCGAGCACGCGCACCCCCAGACGGCGGAACATGGCCATGTGCGAGCGGCGGCTGACCGTCGCCGTGAGCGTTTTCACGCCGACCTCCTTGGCCAGGAGAATCGCCATGAGATTGGTGGAGTCGTCGTCGGTGGTGGCAATCAGTGCCTCGGCCCGCGCCAACTGGCTTTCATTGACAAAGGCATCGTCACCGACGTCCATGGACAACACCCGCACATCGTGCTGCTCGGCACAGGCATCGGCCAGTTCCGGATCACTCTCGACCACCACCAGCTCATTGTTGGTGCCCGACAGGGCCTGCTCGATCAGGTTGATGCCGACCGGGCCGGCTCCGATTATCACAATCATCACTGCTAGGTGGCCCTCTGGTTGGGAGTTGAAATCGTCGCCATCATACCGCCAGCGGCGGCGTCTGCATGGCGCTCAGCTGCTCGCGCAGCCCCAGCACATGCTCGTCCCAGTAACGCTCGCTGCCAAACCAGGGGAAAGCCGCCGGAAAGGCGGGGTCGTGCCAGCGCCGCGCCAGCCAGGCGGCATAGTTCATGATCCGCAGGGTGCGCAGCGCCTCGAGCCGATGCAGCTCGCGGGGGTCGAACTCGCGGAACTGCTCGTAGCCCGCCACCAGATCACTGAGCTGCAGGGTGCGCTCGGCGCGATCACCACTGAGCAGCATCCAGAGATCCTGGATGGCCGGCCCGGTGCGGCAGTCATCCAGATCCACCAGATGCGGGCCGGCATCCGTCCAGAGGATATTGCCCGGGTGGAAATCACCATGCAGGCGCAGGGCTGCGGCCTGCCCGGCTCGCGCCCAGGCCTCGTCAATGGCGCTCAGCAGCTCATCGGTCACCGCCCGATAAGCCCCTTCCAGCGGCGCCGGTATCCAGCCCGCTTCAAGCAACCCGTCGCGGCTCTGCCGGCCCATGACATCGGGATCCAGAAGCGGCCGGTGGGCAAATGAGGCGGCTTCACCGACGGTGTGCAGGCGCCCCAGCAGCCGGCCCAGCCACTCTCGGGTGGCTGCCTGGTCGAGCTCGGGCGCATGCCCGCCACGTCGCGGATAGAGCGCAAAACGAAACCCGGCCGCGTGGTGCAGGGTATGGCCGTCAAGGCTGATCGGCGGCACGACCGGGATATCATGACCGGCCAGTTGCGCGGCAAAGGCGTGTTCCTCGGTGATCGCCGCGTCACTCCAGCGCCCGGGCCGATAGACCTTGAGAATCAGCGGTGCCTGATCTTCGACGCCCAACTGATAGACCCGGTTTTCATAGCTGTTGAGGGCCAGCAAACGGCCGTCCGCCTGCACGCCGGCCGCCTCGACCATATCCAGAATCAGCGCCGGCTGCAGGGCGGCAAACGGGTGTTCGTACGGCTCCGATTCAGCCACTGGCATGCTCGGCGAGCGTTTCACTGAACCGCTCCCAGACCACGGGGATGTCAGGCGGAACGGGTGCCAGGCGTCCGATCTCGATCCACGGAAAATCGGGATCATGAAAATCCGAGCCCTTTGAACCGGCCAGACCAAAGCGTCGCGCCAGGGCGGCAGCGGCCACGTGATCATCCCGCCCACCGCCGCCGTTGGCCACCTCGATGGCTTGACCACCGGCCTCGACAAACGCCTGGATGGCAGCACGCAGCGCGCCCCGTGAGAGACCGTAGCGCAACGGATGGGCGAATACGGCGACACCGCCGGCGGCGTGTATCCAGGCCACGACCTCCTCGATGCGGGCCCATTGAACGGGCGCATAGCCCGGCCGCCCGCGCTTGAGATAGCGCTCGAAGGCGGCCTGGACCGTGGGCACGGCGCCCTGCTCCACCAGGGCACGGGCCACATGCGCCCGCCCCGGGACGCCCTGGGCCATTCGCTCGAGTCGCTCGGCAATATCGCTGATCCCGGCGCGGGCCAGTTGCTCGGCAATGCGCACCGCACGCCGACGACGCTCCGCCTGCTGCCTTGCCACGCCCTCGACCAGCATGGGGGTCGTGACATCCAGATCAAGGCCGACGATATGGACAACGCCACGCGCCCAGCGCGCGGACAGTTCGATACCCGGCACGCAGTCGATGCCGCTTTGCCCGGCCGCCGCCTGCGCCTCGGGGATCCCCTCGACGGTGTCATGGTCGGTCAGCGCCATCAGCCGGACACCGCGGTCCGCGGCCCGCTGGACCACCGCGGTCGGCGACAGATGACCGTCCGAGGCGGTACTGTGCATGTGCAGATCAACGCGGCTGGCGGACACCGGCGTCTCGCTTGTGGCCTTCATGCCCCCATCCTATAATGAAACGCTCGGCAGCCGCAGGCTGCCGTTTGTTTTTGGAGGCCATCGCGATGACAACAGCCCTGATGCCCACGTACAAACGCCTGCCGGTGGCGTTCCGGCGTGGTGACGGCGCCTGGCTTGAGGACACCGAGGGTCACTGGTACCTGGATGCGCTCTCGGGCATTGCCGTCTGCGGCCTCGGCCACGCCCACCCGGCGGTGGCCGCCGCCGTTGCCGATCAGGCCAGCACCCTCGTGCACACCTCCAATCTCTACGAGGTCCCCCATCAGACCCACCTGGGTGAGCAGCTGTGCCGTCTCAGTGGTCTGGACCAGGTGTTCTTTGCCAACAGCGGCGCCGAGGCCAACGAGGCAGCCATCAAGCTGGCACGGCTGCACGGGCATCACCGCGGCATCGAAGCACCCGAGATCATCGTCGCCGACAACGCCTTTCACGGTCGCACCCTGGGGGCGCTGACGGCCACCGGCAATCGCAGCGCCCAGACCGGGTTCGGTCCCCTGCCCGCCGGCTTCGTGCGCGTGCCCTACAACGACAGTGCCGCCGTGGCCGCGGCAGCCACCGAGCGCACCGTTGCCGTGTTCGTGGAACCCGTCCAGGGCGAGGGCGGCATCGTGGTGCCCGATGCCGATTACCTGCCCGCACTGCGGCGACTCTGCGATCAGCGGGGATGGCTGCTGATGCTCGATGAAGTGCAGTCGGGCGTGGGCCGAACCGGCGCCTGGTTCGCGCATCAGCATGCCGGGATCCGTCCGGATGTCGTCACCCTGGCGAAGGCGCTGGCCAATGGGGTGCCCATTGGCGCCTGCCTGGCCGGTGGTCCCGCCAGCGGCGTGCTGGGACCAGGCAGTCATGGCACGACCTTTGGCGGCAATCCGCTGTCGAGCCGGGCGGCGCTGGCGGTCCTCGAGACCATCGAGCGGGACGGACTGCTCGAGCGGGCCGCGGCCGTCGGCGAGCGGATTCTGCAACGACTCCGCGATGGCCTGGCCGGCGTGCGGGGTGTCCATGACATTCGCGGTCAGGGGCTGATGATCGGCGTCGAGCTGGATGGCCCCTGCGCCTGCCTGGTGCCAGAGGCCCTTGATGCCGGTGTCCTGATTAACGTAACGGCGGGTCGCGTGGTGCGGCTTTTGCCACCACTGACCTTCACTGACGAGCAGGCCGACCAGCTGGTCGATACGCTGACGCCATTGATCCAGCAAACCGCAGAAGCCATCGCCGCCCCGTCGGCGGCGCCTGCCTGAGTCTGACAGGGGAATCCGATGCCACCGCGCCACTTTCTTACCCTCGCCGACATTGACGCCGAAACGCTCGAAACCCTGCTGCGGCGGGCCGCCGAACTACGGACGCTGCATCACAATGGCAGTCTGCACGAGCCGCTGCGCGGCCGGGTGCTGGGCATGATCTTCGAGAAGTCCTCGACGCGCACCCGCGTCTCCTTCGAGGCGGGCATGGCACAGCTGGGCGGCAGCGCGCTGTTTCTGTCGCCGCGGGATACCCAGCTGGGCCGCGGCGAGCCCATCGAGGATACCGCCCGGGTTCTCTCCGGGATGGTCGACGCGGTCATGATCCGCACCTTCGATCACTCCACCGTCGAGCGTTTTGCAAGCGCATCAAGCGTACCGGTCATCAACGGCCTGACCGATGATCACCACCCCTGCCAGCTGCTTGCCGATCTGCAGACCTGGCAGGCGCACCGAGGCGAGCTTCAGGGGCGGACCGTGGCGTGGATGGGTGACGGTAACAATATGTGCCGCTCGTGGATGCAGGCCGCGGAAATGATGGATTTCCGGCTCGCCATCGGGGCGCCGTCGGCCTACGCCCCCGATGATCTGGCCGACTACCCCAACAGCCGCCACAACACCGACCCGCAGGCGGCGGTGGCAGGTGCCGACCTGGTGGTCACCGACGTCTGGGCGAGCATGGGGATGGAAGCTGAGCGCCAGACGCGGCTCGAGGACTTTGCCGCCTATCAGGTCAATGAGGCGCTGATGGCGGCGGCCGGCGAGCAGGCACTGTTCATGCACTGCCTGCCCGCCCACCGCGGCGAAGAGGTGACCGCCGATGTCATCGACGGCCCCCGGAGCGTTGTCTGGGAAGAGGCGGAAAACCGCCTGCATGCCCAGAAGGCGCTGCTGGAGTGGCTGGTGACCCCGCGCCGCTAGCGGCGGTCGCCGGTGGCCTCCTCGGCCATCTGCTCGAAACTGATGTGGCGGACATCCTTGCCGCGCACAAAGTAGATCACGTATTCGCAGATGTTCCGGGAGCGGTCACCGATCCGCTCCAGTGAACGGGTCGCCCAGACAATGTCCAGAACCGGCGGTACCGACTTGGGATTGTCCTCGAGGTGTTTCACCAGATTGCGGATGATCGAGTCGTACTGCGCATCCGCCTTGATGTCCTCCTGGGCCACGCGAACCGCCTGCTCCGAGTCCATGCGCGCAAAGGCGTCCAGCGCGCCGCGCAGGATGCCCTTGATCTGCTCACCCAGGGCGGCGATTTCGGCCATTGGACTGCGCCGCCGATCCTCGTCGAGCAGATGCAGCGCCATCCGCCCGACTCGCTCGGCCTCGTCGCCAATCCGCTCGAGGTCGGTGATGGCCTTAATGACCGCCATAATCAGGCGCAGGTCACTGGCGGTGGGCTGGCGACGCGCGAGGATATGGGTGCAGGCCTCGTCCAGCTCGACTTCCATGGCGTTGATCCGGTAATCCGACGTCACCACCTGTTCGCCCTTTTCCTGATCTCCGTCGACCAGGGCCTCCAGCGCCGCCTCGAGCTGCTGCTCCACCAGTCCACCCATGGTCATGACCCGGGTGACGATGTGCTCGAGATCATCGTTGTACTGCTGGGAAATGTGCTGCGTGAAAGTCTTCTTATCCATGTTCGATACCGCTCCTGCCGGCTCAGCCGAACCGGCCGGTGATGTAGTCTTCGGTTCGCTGTTCGGCCGGATTGGTGAACAGCGTGTCGGTGTCATTGACCTCAACGATCTGGCCCATATGGAAAAAGGCGGTATACCCGGCGACCCGTGCGGCCTGCTGCAGATTATGGGTGACGATGACAATGGTGTAGTTATCCTTGAGCTCGTGGATCAGCTCCTCCACCGTCGCCGTCGCCAGCGGATCGAGGGCCGATGCCGGCTCGTCCATGAGGATGACCTCGGGATTAACCGCAATCGCCCGGGCAATACACAGCCGCTGCTGCTGGCCGCCCGACAGCTCGGTCCCGGGTGTGTCCAGCCGATCCGCCACTTCGTTCCAGAGCCCGGCGCGCTTGAGCGATGACTCCACCAGGTCATCCAGCTCCGATCGCGATGTCCCCGTGCCATGCAGTCGTGGCGCATAGGCGATGTTCTCGTAGATGCTCTTCGGGAACGGATTGGGCTTCTGGAAGACCATCCCCACGAAGGTCCGCAGCTGGACCACATCGACGCTGGGGTCGTAGATATCTTCGCCGTCCAGCGCCACCCCACCCCTGATACGGACCTGGGGAATCAGGTCGTTCATCCGGTTGAGACAGCGCAGGAACGTGGACTTGCCGCAGCCCGAGGGACCGATCAGCGCGGTGACCTCCTGGGCCGGCATATCAAGATTGATGCCATGCAAGGCCTGGGTCTCGCCGTACCAGAGGTTGAGATCGGTGGCGCTCATTTTGGTGGGCGCCCGCCCGACCGCCTGCTGATCGCGTGTTGTCTGCGTTTCGGGCATTGTCACCCCCGCCTTCGTCACTGAGCCGTTCTTTAATTCAGTTTCCATGAATCCCTCATCCGTCGCTACCAGCGACGTTCGAACTTGCGCCGCAGAAACACGGCGGCGGCATTGAGTGTCAGCAGAATGGCCAGAAGCACAATGATGCCGGCCCCGGTTTTCTCGACAAACGCGTTGCGTGGCTCACCCGCCCAGGTAAACACCTGCGCAGGCAGGACAGTCGCTGAATCCAGAATACTGGTGGGCGCCTCGGGGATGTAGGCAATCATGCCCACAATAATCAGCGGAGCCGTCTCACCCATGGCCTGGGCCAGGCCGATGATCGTGCCGGTAAGAATCCCGGGCAGCGACAGTGGCAGGACGTGGTCACGCACCACCTGCCAGCGCGAGCAGCCCATGGCGAAGGCGCCGAGCCGGATCGGATCCGGCACCGAGCGCAATGCCGCACGCGTGCTGATGATAATGATCGGCAACGTCATCAACCCCAGCGTGAGCCCGCCGACCAGGGCCGACGATCGGGGCACGCCGAAGGTGTTAATGAAAACGGCCAGCCCGAGCAAGCCGAAAATGATTGAGGGTACCGCCGCCAGATTGTTGATATTGACTTCGATAATCTGGGTGAGGCGGTTATCCGGGGCGAATTCCTCGAGGTAAATGGCCGACATCACGCCGATGGGAAAGGCAAACACGAGCGTTACTGCCAACACCAGGATCGAGCCGACCGCAGCGGAGAAAATCCCCGCCAGCTCCGGCAGCTTGGAGTCTCCCGAGGTAAAAAACGCCCAGTTGAAGGTATTGCGGATGACTCCTTCGGCCTTCAGCGCCTCCACCTGGCGCGCCAGCTCTGGAGCCAGTTCCTCGTTGCCCTTGAAATACTGATCGATTCGGCTGGTGACCGGCACCCAGGCCTCGCGGGTGATCCCCGCACGCTCGGGGTGATTGCGGATCTCCAGAGGTATGCTGCGCACCGCCCCGCGCGAGACGATCTGGCGCAGATCCTCGGCGACGGCGAAGCGGCCGATGCGCTCGGCACGCTCGTTGTAGTCGAGCGTGACGTTGATCTCAGTCCGCCAGAACGCGCTGTAACCCTGACTGATGATGTCGGTAAAGAAGGCAAAAATAATCCCGAACGCCACGAACAGCGCAGCGATGGAGTAGCCCTTGAACCGCGTCTCACGGCGGTAGCGCGCGCGGATACGCGGATCGTTGGCGGAGCCGGTCAGTCGTCGTTGCATGGTCTGGCGTCCCGTTCAGTCGTATTTCTGCTTAAACCGGCGCACGAGGTACGTCGAGACCAGGTTCAACAGGAGGGTCACGGTAAAGAGCACGAGTCCCAGCGCAAAGGCGGATAAGGTCTGAGGACTGTCGAAGGCTAGATCCCCCGTGAGCGAGTAGACGATATTGACCGTCACCGTCGTCATGTCCTCGAGCGGATTCCAGGTGAGATTGGGGCGCACACCGGCTGCCATCACCACGATCATGGTCTCGCCCAGCGCCCGCGAGACCCCCAGCAGAAACGCCGAGATCACCCCCGGCAGCGCCGCCGGAAGGATGACCTTCTTGATGGTCTCGGAATGCGTGGTCCCCAGCGCATAGGCCCCTTCGCGAAGGCTCTGCGGGATGCTGTTGATCACGTCGTCGGACAGGGACGAGATAAACGGGATGATCATGATCCCCATCACAATGCCCGGCGAGAGGATGTTGCTGTACGACGCGTCCAGACCCAAAGACGCCGCGATGTCGACGATGATCGGCGTGACGGTGATCGCCGCGAAGAACCCGTACACCACGGTCGGGATACCGGCGAGAATCTCGAGTACCGGCTTTGCAATGCCTCGTTGACGGGGCGTTGCGTACTCGGACATGAAGATCGCGGACAGCAGACCGATCGGCAAAGCGGTGGCCATGGCAATACCGGTGACCATGAATGTGCCCGCAAACAGCGGCACCGAACCGAAGAACGAGCTGCCTTCCCCGACTTCGTCACCGCGCCCGGCAGCCTCGAGGAAGGTGTCACCCGGCGACCAGACGGTGCCGGTGACAAACTCCCAGATACTGACCTCGCGGAAAAAACGCATCGCCTCGAACACGATTGACAGCACGATGGCGATGGTTGTGAAGATCGAAATGAGCGCCGCGCTCAGCAGTAGCCAGCGGATGGTCCGGTCCAGCGCGTTGCGGGCGCGCAGTTCGGGGCGAATGGCGCGGAGCCCGACGGCCAGACCACAAGCGCCCACCGCCACTGCGACCACAAGCACCAGCTCGTTGGCCGGCGCGATCACACCAGCGACGCTCAGCAACGCCGTTCCCAGGGCGACACCCAGTGCCGGCAGCCCCATCCAGACCACCGGATACCAACCATACTGCTGAGGTCGTGAGTGCATACTGATGCCATTGTTCATGGCATCCAGCGCCTTGCCCCGTCCCCACCGGAACCCGAGCAGACCCAGCAGGGCCATGGCCGCCATCAGCAGCAGCGTGGTTGTCGCAATGCTCAAGACACTTCCCCGTGAATCAACTTGCCCGAATCGTTCATAATAACGCCGCCTTCCGTCACCGGAAGGCGGCCTCTTGCACTCGCTAGCGACCCCGCCGCTCGGCGGCGGGAACCAACTCAGCCCTCGAGGTCACTGCGCTGCAGGTTGACGCGGTTTTCGACCCGCTCGCGCCATTCCGCCGCCTGCTCCGCCGGGAGTGGGATCAGGCCTTCCTCGACCAGCAGACCGTCCTCTCCGATCATGATCGGATCCATAAAGAGGCTGACATATTCATCGATGCCCGGGATGGTACCTTCGTGGGCCTCTTTAATGTAGAACCAGAGGCTCCGGGCGACCGGATAGGCTTCCTCCGAAATGGTCTCCGTGGAGGGCTCCACACCATCCACTGTCGCTGCGTCGAGGGAATCGCTGTTCTCGACCAGGAAGCTATAGCCGAAGATACCCAGCGCGTCGGTATTCTGCTGGATCCGCTGGACGATCAGGTTGTCGTTCTCGCCGGAGTCAACATAGGCACCATCGGCGCGGATGTCGGTGTATTCGGCAGGGTAGCCCAGACCCTCCGCGGAGGCTTCGAGCACCAGCTCCTCAAAGGCATCCCGCGTCCCCGAGGTCGTCGGCGGGCCGAGGATCTCAATCTCGCGGTCGGGCAGACTGGCGTCGATCTGATTCCAGTTATCGTAGGGGTTCTCGACAAGCTCGCCGTCCTGCGGCACCTCGGCAGCCACGGCCAGCATGATCTGTTCACGGGTGAGCGCCAGCTCGTCATTCTCGTCGCTCTGCGCCAGCACGATGCCATCGGCGCCGATCAGGACCTCGGTAATATCGGTGACGCCGTTTTCCTGACAGCGATCGAACTCGCTGACCTTCATGCGCCGGGAGGCATTGGTGATGTCGGGGGTACCGACGCCAACCCCTTCACAGAACAAGCGCAGCCCGCCACCCGAGCCAGTGGACTCAATGACCGGCGTGGGGAAGTTGGTCGTGGCACCGAACTCCTCGACGACATAGCTGGCGAAGGGGTAGACCGTGCTGGAACCCACGATCCGGATCTGTTCACGCTCCTGGGCGCTGGCCAGGGTGGTCACGCCGACCGTTGCGGCAAGTGCAAGCGCGCTGGTTTTCCAAATCTGCATGAGGTTACTCCTCGTTAATGCTTCGGTTGTGGACTGTGGGCAGATTAGCCGCGCTTTATGACAGGATCATGAACCCTCGCGCCGGCGATCGGCGATCGCCCCGGCGGACTTTGGCAGGATCGCGCTAAAGGTGCTCCCGACGCCCGTTTCGCTGGTCACCTCCAGGCGTCCGCCATGCCGCGAGAGGACATGCTTGACGATGGCGAGTCCCAGCCCCGTCCCGCCGTCGCGGGCCGCCCGGCCGCCATCCACGCGGTAGAAGCGCTCGGTCAGGCGTGGGATGTGATGGGGTGGAATGCCGCGACCGGTATCCGCCACGCTCAGGCAGGCCGCACCCTCGGCCTCGAACCAACGCACGTCGATCCGCCCCCCGGGCGCTGTGTACTTGACCGCGTTCGACAGTAGATTCGACACGGCACTGCGAATCTCGTCCTCGTCACCCTCAATGCCCAGCGACTCATCCAGCGACAGGGTGATGCCATGTTGACCGCCGCTGAGCGCCCGGGCCTCTTCCACCATCTGGGTCAGAAGCCGCGGCATCTCCAGTGCGCCATGGGTCGCCACCGGGCGTTCGGTCTCAAGCCGCGAGAGCAGCAGCAGATCATCCACCAGCCGCGTCATGCGCCCGATCTGCTGATCCATCAACGCCAGCGGCCGCTGTAGATCCTCGGCGTCCAGCGACTCCATCTCACCGAGCTGTTCCGACATTCCCTGCAATACGGTCAGCGGCGTGCGCAACTCATGACTGACGTTACCGACAAAATCCCGCCGCATGGTCTCCAGCCGATGCAGCTCCGAGACATCGCGCGCGAGCAGCATCTGCTGATGGTCGCCGTAGGGGACGATTCGGATCTCGAGCGTGCGGCGCGGATCCTGCGGTGAAGGGATCTTGACCGCTGCGGTCCAGTCCCGAGCCGTCAGATACGCAGCAAAGTCGGGATGCCGGATCAGGTTGGCAATGCGCTGGCCACGGTCCAGGGGCCATTGCAGACCCAGATACCTCGACGCCAGGCGATTCCACCACTGCATCTCGCCCGCTTCCGAGAGCACGATGGTGCCGTCGGGCATGGCATTGGCGCCCTCGCGAAACCGTCGCAACAGGCCCACCAGACGCAGCCGCCGGGCGCGCTGCCGGTTCTGCTGGCGATCGAGGCCATCCAGCACATGCCCCCACAGCCCTCGACCCCGAGGCGGATGGCGGCGTCGCGATGTCCGCAGCCAGCGTTCCAGACGATAGACCTGCACCAGTTGATGGACCAGCAGCGCCGCGCCCGCCAGCAGCACCAGCCATGGGACGCCGGTGGCAAGCCCGAAGACCGCCAGAAACGCCCCCCCGGCCACGGTGCGGAACACCACGGCCGGCCACGGGTTGCTCATCAACATGGGCGGATCCGTTCAGTCGGCGGAAAAACGATAGCCCGCGCCGCGGACGGTCTGCAGCAGGTCATGATGCCCCGAGGGCTCAAGCGCCTTGCGCAGGCGGCGGATGTGGACGTCAACGGTGCGCTCCTCGACATAGACATTCGTTCCCCAGACATTATCGAGAAGCTGCGCCCGGTTGAACACACGATCGGGATGGGTCATGAAAAAGTGCAGCAGCCGGAACTCGGTCGGCCCCATTTCGAGGGCGCGACCGGTGCCCGTGACCCGGTGACTGACCGGGTCGAGCCGCAGATCCCGTGCCTCTACCGGCGACTCGGTGGCGGTGGGCTGCACCCGCCGCAACACGGCTTTCACCCGGGCAACCAGCTCACGCGGCGAGAACGGCTTGGGGACATAGTCATCGGCGCCTGCATCCAGGCCGCGAATGCGATCGGCCTCTTCACCCCGAGCGGTCAGTACAATAATCGGGATATCCCGAGTGGCGCGATCCCGCTTGAGGCGACGGGCAAAATCAATGCCGCTCTGGCCCGGTAGCATCCAGTCAAGCAGCAGCAGGTCGGGCTGACTCAGCCGGATGGCCGCTTCGCCGTCCTCGGCCGATTCAGCGTGACGGACCCGATAGCCGGCGCGCTCGAGGGCCATTGCCACCATCTCGCGGATGGCCGATTCATCCTCTACCAGCAGAACACTCGCCAAAATTGATCCCCCTGCCCTTTGTTCGACGACATTATAGAGACATTCAGATTGCGACTCTGTGACAACGCCCGAGCGCCTCCACCCCGCTGGCAGCCGCAGGGCGACATTGGTACATTCCCCGCCATGCGTTATTACTTCACGCTGGCGGTGACGCTGGTAATACTCTGGCTGGGTCTGTCCGGCGTCTACAAGCCCCTGCTGTTTGCGCTGGGCGCCGCCTCAGTGGCGCTGGTGGTGTGGCTGACCGAGCGCATGGAAGTACTGGGCGCCGAACACGATCCGGCGACGTTGTCCTGGCGGCTTCTGGTTTACTGGGGCTGGCTGGTCGGGCAGGTCATTCTCTCGAACATCGCCGTGGCGCGGGCGGTCCTCGATCCCCGCCGCATCCAGCCTACCCTGATCCAGGTGCCGGTCCGCCAGCAGACCAATATGGGGCGCGTGACCTATGCCAATTCCATTACCCTGACCCCGGGCACGGTGACCACCTGGCTCGCCAGCAACGGCGATCGTGCCCAGGTCCATGCGCTGCTCGCGGACGCCGTGGAAGGGCTTGAGACCGACGCCATGGGACAGCGCGTGCAGTGGCTCGAGGGCAAGCCTCGATGACGAGTGTTCTGCTTGGCACGATCCTGGCGATCCTTACCACGATGGCATTGGCGCTATGGCGGGCAATCCGCGGGCCGTCGGTGTTCGACACCATCGTCGGCGTCAATGTCTTTGGCACCAAAACGGTGCTGCTGATCGCGCTCATCGCGTACTTCTCGGGCAATAACGACCTGGTGGATGTGGCGCTGGTCTACGCGCTGATCAATTTTCTGGCTGTCATCGCGGTGCTCAAGCTGGTCCGCCAGCGCGATCTGGCCGCCAGTCGCGAGCCTTCCGATGATTGAGACGCTGATCACCGTCCTCTCGGCCCTGATGCTGCTGACCGGTGGCGCCTTCGCGGTGATCGGCGGCGTTGGCGTGGTGCGATTCCCGGATGTCTACACCCGACTGCATGCCGGCGGCGTCACCGACACCATTGCGCCGCTGCTGATCGTGGGCGGGCTGGTGCTCCAGTCCGGTTGGCACCTGCTGAGCTTTAAGCTGCTTCTGATCCTGCTGTTTTTGCTGTTCACCACCCCTACGGCCTCGCATGCCACGGCACGCGCGGCCATGGCCGCCGGGATCGAGCCGGTGACGCGGGACGGGCGCAGTGCGTCGGGAGATTCATCATCGAACACCTGATCGACATTGCCTTGCTGGTGTTGCTCATCGTGGTCGCGGTCACCGTGGTGGTCACCCGGGACCTGCTCAAGGCGACCATGCTGTTCGCCATCTACTCACTGACCATTGCGGGGCTTTTCGCCACCCTCGACGCCGGTGATGTGGCGCTTACCGAAGCCGCGGTGGGTGCGGGGATCAGTACCGTGCTGATCCTCGCGGTACTCGCCCTGGTGCCCCGCTACGAGCACCGCCGCGCCGGCCACAGCCTGCCGGCCCTCGCGATCGTTACCCTGACCGGCGCGGCGCTGGTCTATGCCTCGTTCGATCTGCCCGCTTTTGGCCAGCCCGGCAACCCGGTCCACCAGCATCTGGGGGCCTATTTCATCGACCAGACCTATGCGGATATCGGCATCCCCAACCTGGTCGCGGCAGTGCTGGCCAGTTACCGGTCGATCGATACCATGGGCGAAGCCGTGGTCATCCTCACCGCCGGCATCGTGGTATACGCCCTGCTGTCGCCACCGCCCCGGCCACGCCGCGGCAAGGAGGATGAACGGTGAGAGACAACGCCATCCTTGTCGTCGTGGCCCGCTTTCTGATCCCGCTGGTCATGCTGTTCGGGCTGTACGTCCAGTTTCATGGCGAGTACTCCCCCGGCGGCGGATTCCAGGCGGGCGTGCTGTTCGCCTCGGCGTGGATTCTGTTCGTGTTCATCTATGGATTGGAGACCGCCCTGCGCGTGATCCCGCAGCGGTTGATCTACGCCCTCGCCTCGCTGGGCGTGCTGCTCTACGCGCTGATCGGCGTGCTGGGGGTCGTGCTGGGGGGGCACTTCCTCGATTTCTATCCGCTGCTCGATGCACCCAAGGCGGCGCAACAGACCGGGATCATCCTCGTCGAGTTTGGCGTCGGCGTCACCGTGGCCGCCGTGGTCATGCTGATCTTTCTGCTGTTCGCCCGTCGCCGCGCCGACACGGTGGCCGCCGGGCTCGATCCCGACGCCGCGGATGATGTCAGGGTGGACGCGGAATGACGCTACTGAGCTTTATCAACTACTGGGCGGTGATCATCCTGATGATGACCGGCTACTACTGCATGATCGTGCGCGGCAACATGATCAAGAAGGTCATTGGCCTGGGCATTTTCCAGACCTCCGTGTTCATCCTGTTCATCTCCGCCGGCAAGGTCATCGGCGGCGCAACCCCGGTGCTGCGTGAGGGTGTGGAGCGCTATTCCAACCCCCTGCCCCATGTCCTGATCCTGACCGCCATCGTGGTGGGCATCGCGACCACCGCCGTCGCCCTGGCGCTGACCGTGCGCATTCGCGAGGCCTACGGAAGCATCGACGATGACGCGATTGACGCGGCCGAGGAGGACGACCGCGTATGAGCTCGATCACCGAGCTGATGCCCTTTGTCGTCCTGATCCCGCTGATCGCCGGGCCGGTCTGCGCGCTGCTACCCGGTCGCGGCCTGCCGTGGCTGCTGGCGACGCTGGCGATGACCACGGCGTTCATTCTGTCCGCCATGGTCCTCGCGGCGGTTTTCGATGGCGCCACGCTGAGCTATGCGTTCGGCAACTGGGCCCCGCCGGTGGGTATCGAATATCGCGTGGATGCCGCCAATGCGTTCGTGGCGCTGCTCATCACCGGCGTGTCGGCGATCCTTCTGCCCTGGGGCAAACCGCTGGTGGATGACGAGGTCCCCGAGCGCCAGGGCAGCTTCTATGCGCTTGTGCTCATCGCGCTCGCGGGCCTGCTCGGCATTACCCTGACCGGTGATGTCTTTAACGTGTTCGTGTTCCTCGAAATCTCGTCGCTGGCGACCTATGGGTTGATCGCCCACGGCCGCGATCGCCGTGCCCTGATCGCCGCCTTCCGCTACCTGATCATGGGCACGGTGGGCGCTACCTTCCTGCTGATCGGAATCGCGGTGCTCTACATCCTCACCGGCTCGCTCAATATGGTGGACATTGCCGAGCGGTTGCCGACGGCGGAGGGCGCGCGGGCGCTTCAGGTGGGACTGGGCTTCATCGTGGTGGGTCTGGCCATCAAGCTGGCGCTGTTCCCGCTGCATCACTGGCTGCCCAACGCTTACACCTATGCGCCATCACTGATCAGCGCCCTGATCGCTGCCACCGCGACCAAAGTGGCGCTCTACGTGATGCTGCGATTCATCTTCGACGTCTTCGGAGCGGCCTACAGCTTTGCCGCGCTGCCCCTGGCGGCAGCGCTGATGGCGCTTGCCATCGGCAGCATGTTTGCCGGCTCGTGGCTGGCAATCATGCAGAGCAACCTCAAACGCATGCTGGCCTATTCGTCGGTGGCCCAGGTCGGCTATATGGTCCTGGGCGTCAGTCTGACCACGCTTGCCGGGCTGAGCGCGGCGTTTCTGCACCTTTTCAATCATGGTCTGATGAAGGCGGCCCTGTTCGCCAGCGCCGGGCTCGTCGCCTATCGCTGCGGCGGCCTGGGAATGAATGACCTGCGCGGGATCGGCCGGCAGATGCCCTGGACCCTGACGGCGTTTGCGCTCGCCGGCGTCAGCCTGGTCGGGTTGCCGCCAACGGCGGGATTCATCAGCAAATGGTACCTGCTCAGCGCCGCCGTCGCCGCCGACCAGCTCTGGCTGGTCGGGCTGATCCTCATCACCTCGCTGATGGCACTGATCTACATCGCGCGGGTGGTCGAAATTGCCTGGATGCAGCCGCGTCCCGAGGGGGCGCCCGCCGTGCAGGAGGCGCACTGGACCCTGCTGGCGCCGGTCTGGGTGCTGGTGGCCGCAAACTTCTGGTTTGGGATCGACACGCGTCTGACCGTGGGTGGTGCCACCCGGGCGGCACAGGCGCTGGCCGGCGGAGTGTGGCCATGACACCGTTTCTGGCGGTTCTGATCCCCTTCCTCGGTGCGGCCGTAATCAGCCTTGCCGCCAACCGGCCGCGCCTTCGCGACGGCTTGTGCTTTGCCCTGCCGGTGCCACTGTTTCTGACGGTGGTCGGGGTGCTGGTCCGACGGGTCGGGGGCGACGATGCGATGGAGCAGACCCTGGTGGAGTGGATCCCCGGGGTGTCCCTCACGCTGTCGGCGCAGCCCCTCGGGCTGATCTTCGCGCTACTCGCTTCGACCCTCTACATTGTCGCCACCCCCTACGCCATCGGTTATCTGCGCGCGGGTGGCTATCACCACTTGACCCGATTCATGGCCTGCTACGCCATCGCGCTGGGCGCTACCATGGGGATCGCGTTCGCCGAGAATCTGCTCACGCTCTACCTGTTCTACGAGATCCTGTCCATTTCCACCTATCCCCTGGTGGCGCATACCGGCACCGAAAAGGCCCGCAGCGGCGCGCGGACCTATCTGGCGCTGCTGCTGGTGACCAGCATCGGGCTGATGTTGCCGGCGATCATCTGGATCGGGGCCTCGGCCGGCACCCTCAGCTTTACCGCCGGCGGGATCCTCGACGACTCGGTATCACCGGGCGCGGGCGCGCTGCTCCTGGTGGTGCTGCTCTACGGCATCGGCAAGGCGGCGATCATGCCCTTCCACCGCTGGCTGCCGGCGGCGATGGTGGCGCCGACCCCGGTATCTGCCCTGCTGCATGCCGTGGCGGTGGTCAAAGCGGGCGTTTTCAGCGTTCTCACGGTCGTGCTCTATATCTTTGGGCTGGAGTACACGCAGTCACTGCTGACCCAGCCATTGATGCTGTATATCGCCGTATTCACCATGCTGGCAGCCTCGCTCGTCGCGCTTCGACAGGACAATCTCAAGGCGCGGCTGGCCTACTCCACCGTCAGCCAGCTGGCCTATATCGTCACGGGGGCCCTGCTGGCCACCGAGCTGGCGGCGATTGGTGGCGGGTTGCATATGCTCATGCATGGCTTTGGCAAGATCACCCTGTTTTTCTGTGCCGGTGCGATCTATGTGGCCAGTGGGATCAACACGGTCTCCGGTATGGACGGGCTCGCTCGACGCATGCCCCTGACCATGCTGGCCTTTTTCATTGGTGCCCTGTGCGTGATCGGATTGCCGCCCACCGGCGGATTCTGGAGTAAGTGGTACCTCATCAGCGGGGCCTGGAGCACTGAGCAATACCTGGTGGTCAGCGCCTTCGTGCTGAGTACGCTGCTCAACATCGGCTATCTGATGCCGCCAGTGATGCGGGCATTCCTGCGCCCACCGCCCGACGACGAACCGGCTCGCTACCGGCTGTCCGAAGCACCGGCGCTGTGCCTTGTCCCGCTGCTGGTGACGGCTGCGGGCACGCTGGTGCTGTTCATCCTGGCCGACCCCGCCTATCGACTGCTGGCCATGGGGATACCGTGATGACCGCAAGGAAGCGCGCATGAAAATGACGACCGCGACCGCCGCCCTCATCGATGCACTGGTCCGGCACGGCCGGCTGGTGCGAGGGACAATGATCGGCCTCATGGGCCTATCGGTGCTGCTCGACGTGCTCAAGCCGTCGCATTACAGCCGCTTTCCCTGGGATGGCATACCCGGATTCACGGCGGTATTCGCTTTTCTGGGGGCCCTGCTGCTGATTGGCGTGTATAAGGCCATTGGCTATGGCCTGGTCTATCGGCGGCCGGACTACTATGGCGATGACGATCACAGCGGCGATGATCACGGAGCCTCTGGTCGTGGGTGAGTGGCTGCATCCCGCGCTGCTGCTGATGCTGGGTGCCTTGCCCCTGGCGGTGCTTCAGGGGCGGTCGCGCCAGCTCTGGCAGCTGATTCTGCCACTGCTGGTGCTTGGGGCGGTTGTCGCGCTGCCCGCTGGCCTGACCGTTCGCCTCGAGCTCGCCGGGCTCGAGCTGGTGCCATTGCGGGTCGACAAGCTCAGTCTTGCTTTCGCTTACGTCTTTGCGCTGATCATTTTCATCGGCAACATGTTCGCGCTACAGGTCAACGACGGGGCCCAGCACGTAGCGGCAGCGTTCTACGCGGCGTCAGGCCTGGGGGCGGTGTTTGCCGGTGACCTGATCACCCTGTACGTATTCTGGGAAATCATGATGATCGCCTCGGTGTGGCTGATCTGGCGACGTCGCCGGCAAGCCGCCTACGAGGCCGGCTTCCGTTATCTGATCATCCATGCCCTGGGGGGCATGCTGCTGCTCGCGGGCATTATCGCCTACTGGCTTCATACCGGCAGCCTCGCCTTCGAGGCGCTCGACGGCGGCGGACCGGCCTTTTATCTGATTCTGGTGGCATTCCTGATCAATGCCGCGGCGCCACCGCTGCATGCCTGGCTGCCGGATGCCTACCCCGAAGCCACGGTTACCGGCACGGTCTTTCTCAGTGCCTTTACCACCAAGACGGCGGTCTATGTGCTGGCGCGAGGCTTTCCCGGCACTGAGCTACTGGTGTGGCTGGGTGTATTCATGACGCTTTACGGCGTCATCTATGCGTTTCTGGTCAATGATATCCGCCGGCTGCTGTCGTATCACATCATCAGCCAGGTCGGTTACATGGTCGCGGGTGTCGGATTGGGCAGCGCGCTGGCCATCAGTGGCACGACCGCCCACGCCTTCACCCATATCCTCTACAAGGCGCTACTGCTGATGGGCGCCGGCGCCGTCCTGCAGATGACCGGGCGTAGCCGTCTGACCGAACTCGGCGGGCTCTACCGCACGATGCCCCTGACCTTTCTGCTCTACATGGTCGGCGGTCTGTCAATCTCGGCCTTCCCGCTGTTCAGCGGCTTCGTCAGCAAGACCATGATCATCGAAGCCGCGGCGGTGGAGGGGCGCGGGGTGATCTTTCTGCTGATGACGCTGGCAGGCGTGGGCACCTTCATGAGCACGACCCTGAAGCTCCCGTGGTACACCTTCATGGGCCGGGATTCGGGGCTACGACCGCCGGAGGCGCCGTTGAACATGCGCATCGCGATGGGGATCGCGGCGCTGCTCTGCTTTGTCATCGGCATCGCGCCCGGGTGGCTGTACGCCATCCTGCCCTATCCGGTGGAATATGAGGCCTATACCGCCGGTCATCTGATCAAGGAAATGCAGTTGCTGCTGTTCACCGGGCTGGGATTCTTCCTGCTGGTGGGCGTGCTCGGCGGCAAGGACAAGATCAGCCTCGACCTGGACTGGTTCTACCGCGTGCCGGGCAAACGAGCGCTGGACCGGCTGGGCGCCGGGATCCGCGCGGTTGACGCCGCCGCCCGGCAGGCATTCATGGTCCGCTTTCAGGCCCTCGAGGACTGGGCCACCCATCTGCGCCTCAGCGGCTGGCCCCTACGCAGCTGGCCGACCGGCTCCATGGCACTGTGGACGGCGGTGGTCCTTGCCCTGCTGCTGGTGTTTGGTCTGGGAAGATAATACGGCGGTGGGAGAGCTGGTGCCGGCGCACGGATTTGAACCGCGGACCTACGCATTACGAATGCGTTGCTCTACCAACTGAGCTACGCCGGCAACCGGTGCATAATAGTAGACGAGGCGCGCGGTTCAGACAAGGCTAGCGCCAGCAGCGCCGAACCGGATCCACCGCGGTCTCAACACCCCCCGCGAGGTCAGCCATTACCCCACGGCGGCCGTCATCGCGCACCACCAGAGCGGCACACCCCGGCGCGTTGGCCATCCGCCCGTTGGCGGCCCGCGGCCGGACCCGCAGCTGCCAGGCCACCGGATCGGTGGTGATACCTCCCCAGACCGGGTCTCCGGGCACACCCGCCTCAAACCGGTAGCGATCCGACAGGCGCAACCGGCAGGCCGCCGGCGAGTCGGCCACGGAAAAGCCCTCATAGGCTTTGGTTTTCAGGCGATGCCGATCCAGTTGGCTGGCTAGTTCGAGCAGGCAGGCGCCAGCCTGGGTTGACTCGACCCGACTCACAGGCTGGAGGTACGCCGGTACGGCGACCAGGGCAAGAATGCCCACAATTGCCAGGGCGATCAGCATCTCAAGCAACGTAAATCCGTTTGAATGGCGCATGGGCCGCAATCTGACAGATTCCGACCGGCGGGCCTCGCCGCGCCGGACCAGTGCGCTAGATTGAGAGACCACCGGGGCCACGGCGATTGCCAATGTCGACACAGAACGGCCATACCCTGCTCGGATTACTCATCACCCTGTCGATGGTGGCAGTGCTCGCCATGCTGAGTGCGCCAGGATTCTCCAGCCTCGCCCACAAGGCTCGACTCGACGCCGCCACCGACCGGCTGCATGGTGCGGTTCGGCATGCCCGCCACGCGGCGGTGGCACGGGGGGGATCGGTGGTGATAACCGCCACCGAAAACGCCTGGCACAAGGGCTGGATGATCTTTGTCGATACGAACGGTGACGGCCGTCGTCAACCGGGCGAAGAGCGACTTGCGAGCGCGGCGGCCCTGCCCGCTTCAATCACCGCATCCGCCAACAGCGGCATTGGCACCGCCCTGCACTACCAGGCCAATGGCGCCACTCGGCGTCCCCGCGGCAGCCTGCAGATGGGCACGCTGTCGCTTTGTCAGCGCACCCCGTCGGGCCAGTTCCGCGCGGCCCGATCGATGATCGTCAATGCCGCTGGACGCGCCCGCATCGAGCGCGCCACGGCGTCGGCCTGCTGATCAGTCGGCGACCGTCTTGATCTCGCCGCGTTTGGGGATGGCCCGCAACAGATCCCGCGGCATGGAGAACACCACATCCTCGGTGTAGCTGCCGCTGGTGTCCGGGCGCTCGGCACCCCATTCAACCAGTTGGTCGATGACCGCCTGCACCAATGATTCCGGCGCCGAGGCGCCCGCCGTTACTCCGATGCGCTCGGCGTCGGCCACCCACGCGCGCTCAAGCTCGACGGCCCGATCAATCTGGTGGGCGGGCACGCCAAGGCGTTCCGAGAGCTCGGTGAGGCGGCGCGTGTTCGAGCTGTTGGTCGAGCCCACAATCACCATCACGTCCACTTCACCGGCCAGCTCGCGCACGGAATCCTGCCGATTCTGGGTGGCGTAGCAGATATCGTCCTTGCGCGGCGCCTCGATGCGGGGAAACCGGGCCTGAAGGGCCTCGATGACCGATGCCGTGTCATCCATGGACAGGGTGGTCTGGGTGACAAAAGCCAGATCATCCGGATTTTTCACCGCCAGCGCCTGGGCGTCCGCCGGCGTCTCGACAAGGTAGATACCGCCCTGCTCGGAGCGCTCGCCCACGTACTGGCCGATGGTGCCCTCGACTTCGGGATGGCCGTCATGACCGATCAGGATCACCTCGCGGCCCTGCCGGGCATGCTTGCGCACCTCCATATGGACCTTGGTGACCAGCGGGCAGGTGGCATCAAACACATGCAGACCGCGCTCCACGGCCTCATCCCGGACGGACTGCGACACCCCGTGGGCCGAGAAGATCAGCGTCGAGCCTGCGGGAACACCGTCGAGTTCCTCGACGAAGATTGCCCCCTTGTCCCGCAGATCGTCGACCACCAGGCGGTTATGCACGACCTCGTGGCGGACATAAATGGGCCGCCCGAACGCCTCCAGCGCCTGCTCGACGATACTGATGGCGCGATCGACGCCCGCGCAGAAGCCGCGGGGATTGGCGAGTCTGATTTCCTGCATTGTGCGAGTCTCCCATGGCGCATCGGGTCGGGACCCGGCGACTCAGCGACCGCGTCGCCAGTCCAGCCAGGCCGTCAGAAGGATCATCACGACGCCCACCGTAATCGCCGCGTCGGCAATGTTGAAAGCCGGCCAGTGCCAGCCGCCGTAATGAATATCGATAAAGTCGATCACTGCGCCCAGCCGGACGCGGTCGATGAGGTTGCCCACGGCGCCGCCCAGTATCAGTCCCAGGCCGGCGGCCTCGAGGCTTCGCCCACCCGCCAGACTGCGCAGCCAGTGGAGCAGATACAAGCTGACGGCGACCGCAATGCCGATGAGCAGCCAGCGCTGCCAGCCCGCGGCATCGGCCAGAAAACTGAACGCCGCACCGGTATTGAAGGCGAGGGTCAGATTGACCAGCGGCAGCAGCGCCTCCGGCGTGTACGGCGACAGGCTGTTGAATGCCAGCCATTTGCTGACCTGATCCGCCATCAGCACCATCAGCCCCAGTAGCAGCCCGAAGCGCAGTCCGCTGCGCATCAGACGAACCGGCGCGTCTCACCGTCGCCAGCGATGTTGCTGACACAGCGCGGGCAGATTGTCGGGTGCTGCGGATCCTCTCCCACGTCAGGGCGCCGGTGCCAGCAGCGCTCGCACTTGTCATGCCCACTCGCCCGCACGCTGAACAAAAAGCGCGTCCCGTCGCCCAGGTGCGCGGCCTGCGCCTGGTCGTCGGCCGCGGAGACCGGATGCACCCGCGCCGCCGAGGTGATCAGGACAAACCGCAGCTCATCCCCCAGGGCTTGCCAGCGCGCCGCCAGCGGCTCGGGGCAGTACAGATCCACCTCGGCCTCCAGCGTCGCGCCCAGCTGCTGGTCGTTACGCATGGCCTCGATCCGCTTTGCCACCACGTCGCGTAGCGTCAGCACGTCTTCCCAGAAAGCGCGATTCATCAGTCGATCCTCGAGCGGGACGAGCCCCTCGTACCACTCGGCCTCGAGGACCGTTCCGGCATGCTCGCCGGGCAGATGCTCCCAGATCTCGTCGGCGGTGAAGGACAGCACCGGCATCAGCCAGCGGACCAGCGCCTCGGCGATATGCCACAGGGCCGTCTGCGCCGAGCGCCGCGCGATGCTGTCCGCCCCGGTGGTGTACTGGCGGTCCTTGATCACATCCAGGTAGAAACCGCCCAGATCGAGCACGCAAAAATGGTGGACACGCTGGTAGAGCTGATGAAAATCGAAGCGCTGGGCATCATCGATGATGGCTTCCTGAAGCTGCAGGGCGCGGTCGACCACCCAGCGATCCAGCGCCAGCATCTGCTCGGGCGCCAGGGCATTGGCCGACGGCTCAAAGCCGTCGAGGTTGGCCAGCAGGAAACGCGCGGTATTGCGCAGCCGCCGATAGGCATCGGCCGTGCGTTTGAGGATGTCATCGGACACGGCAATCTCGCCGGTGTAATCCGACGAGGCTACCCACAGTCGCAGGATGTCCGCTCCCAGGGCATTCATGACCGACTGGGGGGCGACGACATTGCCCTTGGACTTGGACATCTTGCGGCCCTGCTCGTCCACCGTGAAGCCGTGGGTGAGCACACTCTTATAGGGCGGTTTGCCGTCGATCATCATGCCGGTGAGCAGCGACGACTGAAACCAGCCGCGGTACTGGTCGCTGCCTTCCAGATACAGATCCGCCGGCCACTGCAGATCGTCCCGCCCCCGCAGAACCGTGGCGTGGGTGGTGCCCGAGTCGAACCAGACGTCGAGGATATCGGTGACCTTTTCGTAGCGCTCGGCCTCGTCGCCGAGTAACTCCCCGGCGTCGAGTTCGAACCAGGCATCGATCCCGTCCTGTTCCATGCGCTGCGCCACCGCCTCGATCAGGCGATCGGTCTGCGGATGCGGCTCGCCGGTCTCGCGATCGATGAAAAGCGCGATTGGCACGCCCCAGTTACGTTGCCGCGAGATGCACCACTCGGGCCGGTTGGCGACCATGGCGGCCATGCGCTCCTCGCCCCAGGACGGATGCCAGTCCACCCGCGGCAGCGCTTCGAGGGTGCGCTCGCGCACCTGCGAGGCTTCGAGGTTGAGAAACCACTGCGGTGTCGCACGGAACAGGATCGGTGTCTTGTGCCGCCAGCAGTGGGGATAGCTGTGGGCATAGGGCTCGTGGTGGGCCAACGCACCCGCTGCCTCAAGGCGTTCGACGATGCCGCGATTGGCATCAAAGACGAACTGCCCGGCAAACTCGCCACTGCGAAAACGCCCGGCATCGTCGATGGGGTTTTCCAGCGGCAGGTGGTAGGCCTGCCCCACCTCGAAATCATCGGCACCGTGATCCGGCGCCGTATGGACCGCGCCGGTACCGGCCTCGGTGGTGACATGTTCACCCATGATCAGCGGCACATGGCGATCCAGAAACGGATGCACGAGGGTCAGTTCCTCGAGATGCTCGCCCCGGCACCGACCGACGATGCCGTAATGCTCGACGCCATAGCGGCCCAGCGCCGTCTCGTGCAGCGCCTCGGCCAACAGCAGGTATTCGCGACCGTGTTCCACGGACACCAGCACATAATCGAGCTGCGGGTGCAGCGCCACCGCCTGATTGGCAGGAATCGTCCACGGCGTGGTGGTCCAGATCATCACCGACACCGGCGCATCGCCCACATCGACGCTGGCGCCACAGCGCCGCGCCAGGCCTTCGCCGTCCACCGCCCGAAACCGCACATCGACGGCCGGCGAGGTGTGCGCTTCGTATTCCACCTCGGCCTCGGCCAGCGCCGAGCCGCAGTCCATGCACCAGTGCACTGGCTTGAACCCGCGCTTGAGGTGCCCGTTGCGCACGATCTCGCCGAGTGCCCGCAGGATGTTCGCCTCGGTCCGGGGCGCCATGGTCAGGTAAGGGTTATGCCAGTCGCCGAGCACGCCCAGGCGCTGGAAATCTTCGCTCTGCCCGGCGACCTGCTCGGTGGCGAACTCGCGACAGGCGTCGCGGAAGGCACGATTGCTGACCGCCTCGCCGGCCTTACCGATGGTCTGCTCGACCTTGTGCTCGATGGGCAGGCCGTGACAGTCCCAGCCCGGCACATAAACCGAGTCAAAGCCGTCCAGGCTGCGGCTTTTGACAATCACGTCCTTGAGGATCTTGTTGACGGCGTGGCCAATGTGAATGCTGCCATTGGCATAGGGCGGGCCGTCATGCAGGACATAGCGTGTCCGGCCGCGACGGGCCTCGCGCAACCGCTCGTAGACGCCCTCCTCACGCCAGCGCGCCAGGCGCCGGGGCTCGCTTTTGGCAAGGCCGGCGCGCATCGGAAATGCGGTCCTCGGAAGGTTGAGGGTGTCCTTGTAATCGCTCACGGATTCATCCTGCGCTGTTGGCTGTGAGATAACCGTGGTCCACGAACCACGTCCGGGCCGCGGCAACATCCGCGGCAATCTGTTCCTTGAGGGCATCGAGCCCGTCGAAGCGTTCTTCACCGCGCTGGCGGGTCAGGAACTCGACCTCGATGGGGCGGCCATAGAGATCCCCGGAGAAGTCCAGCAGGTAAGTCTCAAGCAGCGTCTCCACGCCGTTGACGGTGGGACGCGTTCCAAGACTTGCGACGCCGGGGCGCGGCTCGCCCAGGCCGTGGACCCGGACGTTGAAAATGCCGCGCATCGGCGGCGGATGCTGACCAAAGCGGATGTTGGCCGTCGGCCAGCCCAGTTCCCGGCCCAGCGCCTCGCCATGGGCCACGCGCCCGGTGATGCACAGACGATGGCCAAGCAGGCGCTCGGCGGTGGTGAGATCGCCCGCCTCCAGGGCTTCGCGAACGCGGGTGCTGCTGACCCGCGAGTCCCCGTCGTGAACAGTGGGCATGCGCTCGAGCTCAAAGCCGAAGGCCTGCGCCGCCGAGCGGAGCATGTCGAAATCGCCCCGGCGCCGATGCCCGAAGCGGAAATCATCCCCCACCATGAGAAACCGCACATCCAGGGCATCGATCAGCAGTCGGCGCATGAAATCCTCCGCCGGCTCCTGGGCAAGGCGGCGGTCAAAGCGCAGACACAGCGTACGCTCGACGCCCAGCGACTCGAGGATACGCAGCTTGTCGCGCAGGCGGGTGATACGCCCCGGCGCCCGATCCGGCGTAAAGAATTCGCGCGGCTGGGGCTCGAACAGAATGACCGTCGCCGGCCGCTGAAGACGGCGACCAGCCGCATGCAGGGCCTCGATCACCGCCTGATGCCCGCGATGGATGCCGTCGAAAGTACCAATGGTGGCCACGCACGGCCGGTGCCGCTGCTCGAGGTTATGCGCGCCGCGGATGAGTTCCATGCTCTGTATCCAACCCGATCATGATCAACCCATAGTATACGGGAGCCGAAGGCCATCCAGCCATGTTCATGCCTGAGGCTCCCGGAACTCCCCCGGCCGCAGACCGAGCAGCCACAGCACCAGCCCGTAGACCCCGGCACCCAGCGCGATCACCCCGATCAGCCAGGCGATCCGCAGGGGGGCGTCGAGCGCCAGCCACATGGCCGGCTCTCCGGCGACAACCTGCAGGCCCAGCGCCATTGCAACCAGCGCCGCCAGCACCCGCCGGACGAGCCGCCCCCAGCCGGGCAGCGGTCGATAGACGCCCTGCCGGCGCAGACCTCGCAGCAGCAGACCGGCGTTCACCCACGCGGCCAGCCCCGTCGCCAGCGCCAGACCGGCGTGGGCGATCCCCGTGCCGATCAGCAGCGCCACCAGCGAGACACTGAGGACCATGTTGACCCCCATCGCGATGACCGCGCAGCGCACCGGGCCACGGGTATCCTGGCGCGAGAAATAGCCCGGCACCAGCACCTTGACCAGCACGAAGCCGAACAGCCCGATGCCATAGGCCATCAGGCTCCAGTGGGCCGCGTTGACATCGGCAGCGCCGAATTCGCCATAACCGAACAGGGTGGCCAGCAGCGGCGAGGCCAGCGCGATCAGGCCCAGCGTGGCTGGCGCGATGATCACCAGCGCCAACCGCAGCGCCCAGTCCAGCGTGGCGTTGAAACGCTCGGGACTGGCCTCGGCATGCTGGGCCGATAGCCGCGGCAGAATGACCGTCCCCAGGGCGATCCCGAACACCCCCAGCGGAAACTCCATGAGCCGGTCCGACCAGTAGAGCCAGCTGATCGAGCCCACCACCAGGAATGACGCCAGGATGGTGTCAAGCAGGAGGTTGATCTGCTGGACCGATGTACTGAACAGCGTCGGCCCCATCAAGCGCAGGATCCGGCGCACCCCCGGGTCGGACCAGCGCGGCCAGGGCGCGGCCAGCACGCCACGTCGCCACAAAAAGGGCAGCTGCAACGCCAACTGCAGGGCGCCGGCCACCGGCACGGCCAGGGCCAGCGCCATCACCCCGACCTCAAGGCGTGGTGCAAGGCCAATGGCCGCGCCAATCAGGCACAGATTCAGCAGTACCGGCGCAAACGCCGGCGGACCGAAGGACTGGTAGGTGTTGAGCACGGCCGCGGCGGCGGCAGTCAGCGCGATCAAGAGTAGATAGGGAAAGGTGAGCCGAAGCATTTCGGCGGTCAGCGCGAGCTGATCGGGCTGATCGACAAACCCCGGCGCGAAGACCCGCACGAGCAGCGGCGAGCCCAGCATGGCAAGTGCCGTCATGACCAGCAGAATCACTGCCAGACAGCCGCTGACACGCCCGAGGAGTTGCCGCACCGCGGCGTCGCCACCGTGTTGGCGGGCGTCAGCCAGCACCGGCACAAAGGCTTGCTGGAAGGCGCCTTCGGCGAACAGTCGACGCAGAAAGTTGGGGATCTTGAACGCCACAAAAAAGGCGTCCGTCGCGGCCGAGGGCCCGAAAATCACGCCCAGTACGATGTCGCGTGCCAGTCCCAGGCATCGCGATAGAAGCGTCCAGCTGCCGAAGGTCATGACCGACTGCCAGAGCCGTGCTGCCGGCTTGATGCCTTTATGAGTTGACATTCGGGCGCTGCCTTCGCATATTACCGCTCTTTTCCCACGCTAAAGACTCAACAGGAGTAGCACGTTGGCCAATATCGCCTCCGCCCGCAAACGGGCCCGCCAGGCCGAACAGCAGCGCCGTCACAATCAGGCCCGCCGGTCGATGATGCGCAGCAAGCTCAAGCAGGTGACCAGCGCCGTTGCCAAGGGCGACAAGGCCGCTGCCGAGGCCGCCTACGCCGCTGCCGTTCCGGTGCTCGACCGCATGGCCACCCGTGGCGTCATCCACAAGAACAAGGCCGCGCGTCACAAGAGCCGGCTGGCGCAGCAGATCAAGCAGCTCGGCTAGTCATTCCGGCGATCGCACCGGGTCGGTCAGCACCAGATTGTCCCGGTGAATGAGTTCCGACTCGGCCAGATAGCCCAGAATGGCTTCAATCGCACTGCTTGGCTGCCCTGCGATTCGCTGAGCCGCATCGGCGTCGTAATTGACCAGACCGCGGGCCACTTCATGGCCGGCAGGATCCAGGCAGGCCACCACTTCGCCGCGGCGAAACCCTCCCTCCACGGCGGTGACGCCCACCGGCAACAGACTGCGTCCATGCCCGCGCAGCACATCGGCGGCACCGGCATCCAGCCGTAAGTGCCCGCCAACCTGGAGCTGGCCGGCAATCCACTGCTTACGGGCCACGAGGGGTTCGCGGGACGGCTCCAGGCGTGTGCCCACCGACTCACCCGCCGCGATGCGTGTCAGCACGTCCCCCTCACGCCCCGATGCAATCCGGGTCAGCGCGCCCGCGCGCGCCGCCCGACGAGCCGCGACGACCTTGGTGCGCATACCCCCACTGCCGAGCACTCCCGGGGCGTCGGAGCACAGCCGCTCAAGGGACTCATCCTCGGCCGCGGCCTGGTTGATCAGTCGCGCGGCGGGATGGGCACGGGGATCGGCATCGAACAGCCCGGCCTGATCAGTCAGGATCACGAGCTCATCGGCCTCGACCAGATTACTCACCAGCGCAGCCAGCGTGTCATTGTCGCCAAAGCGGATCTCGTCGGTGGCAATCGTGTCGTTCTCGTTCACTACCGGCACCACGCCGAGCTCAAGCAGGGCGCGCAGCGTCACCCGGGCGTTCAGATAGCGTTTGCGATCGGCCAGATCTTCGTGGGTGAGAAGGACCTGGGCGGTGCGCACGTCAAAGCGCTGAAAACCGCCTTCATAGGCCTGAACCAGCCCCATCTGCCCCACCGACGCAGCCGCCTGCAGCTGGTGCAGAGCGGAGGGACGTTGCGCCCAGCCGAGCCGCCGGACACCCTCCGCGATCGAACCCGACGACACAAGCACCACTTCGATCCCCTGGGCACGCGCCTGAACAATCTGGCGCACCCAGTCCTCGATGCGGCGATGATCCAGCCCACGCCCATTGTCGGTAACCAGCGCGCTGCCCACCTTGATGACCCAGCGACGACGGCGTTGCGGCTCAGCCCGGCTCATCGTCGTCCTGCAGGGACTGCATGACCGCCTGACACAGGGCGTCCGTCCCCCAGCCGGTTTCCGCCGAAATCAGATAGAGCGGCCCGTCCCAGCCCAGCGAATCGCGCAGCGAGGCGACCACCCCGGCACGATCCTCCTCGGGAAACAGATCGGCCTTGTTGACCACGAGCCAGCGCGGGCGCTCGGCCAGATCCTGTCCATAGGCGGTGAGCTCGTCGGCAACGGTGCGGACATCGCCCGCCAGATCACGGCCTTCGTAGATCCCCGCGATGTCCACCAGGTGCAGCAACAATCGGGTGCGGGCCAGATGGCGCAGAAACCGGGTGCCCAATCCCGCCCCCTGAGCCGCTCCCTCAATCAGTCCCGGGATATCGGCCACGGTAAAGCTGCTGCCCGGCCCGATGCGCACCACGCCCAGACCCGGATGCAGGGTTGTAAACGGATAGTCCGCCACCCGGGGGCGGGCCGCGGAGATCGCTCGCAGCAGAGTGGACTTGCCGGCATTGGGCAGACCCAGCAGTCCGACATCTGCCAACAGCTGCAACTCGAGCGCCAGCTCGCGCCGCTCGCCATCGGTGCCGGGAACCGACCGCCGCGGTGCCCGGTTGGTAGCGCTTTTGAAGTGGACGTTACCAAGCCCGCCGCGGCCGCCCTCAGCCACGCACAGACGCTTGCCATGACCGGTGAGGTCGCCGATGACTTCGTCGGTTTCGCGATCCTTGACCAGCGTGCCGACGGGGACCGGTACGCTCACGTCCTCCCCCGAACGCCCGGTTCGCTGCCGCCCCTGGCCATCGTGACCGCGTTCGGCGGCGAAGCGGCGTGAATGACGGAAATCCGCGAGGGTATTCAACCCCGAATCGGCCTCAAGCCAGACACTGCCACCGTGGCCGCCATCACCGCCATCCGGCCCCCCGCGGGGGACGTATTTTTCGCGACGAAAGCTGACACAGCCGTTGCCGCCGTCGCCGGCCGTCACGCGTATGCTGGCTTCGTCCACGAACTTCATTGATTATCCAAGCGTCGCCATCAAAAAGCCCCGCACGAGGCGGGGCCGTATCCGGGCAATCTGCCGGCGGTGATCAGCCAGCCGGCTGAATGCTCACGACCCGGCGTTTCAGCGGCCCCTTGCGCGCAAAAACGACGTTGCCGTCAACCTTGGCGAACAGGGTGTGGTCATTGCCGATCCCCACGTTCTGCCCGGCGTGGAAGTGGGTGCCCCGCTGGCGCACGATGATGCTGCCGGCGCTGACGGCCTGACCGCCGAAGCGCTTCACGCCCAGCCGCTTGGAATGCGAGTCGCGACCGTTCCGAGTACTGCCGCCTGCCTTTTTATGTGCCATTGCTACTGTCTCCGTTGCCGGGGGCTGACTAGCCCGCCTGAATGCCGGTGATACGGACTTCGGTGTAGTGCTGCCGATGGCCGTAATGACGCTGATAGTCCTGGCGGCGCTTGAACTTGACCACCTCGATCTTGCGGGCCCGACTCTGTGACACCACCTCGGCCGACACGGCGCCGCCTTCGAGGCGCGGCGTTCCAACCTTGACATCGTCGCCGTCGGCCACGAGCAGGACCTCATCGAAACTGACGGTCTCGCCGGCCTCGGCATTGATCTTCTCGACCCGCAGAAGATCGCCCTCGGCGACTCGATACTGCTTGCCACCCGACTTGATTACCGCGTACATCCGACCAACTCCAGAAGGTTGTTCCAAAACCGTGAAAGGATAGTCGGATTCGCCCCCGGGGTCAACGCGCCCGGCGTTCCGCGCTTGACACCCCCAACGGGCGTTCCTAGCATCCTCTCACCACCCTATCTCGAGATGCCAGCCGAATGGAGATCGCCGCCATACGCAACCCCGTTGCGGACGACATGTCCGCCGTCGACGGGATTATCCAGGACCGGCTTCAGTCGGACGTCGCTCTGATCAACCAGCTGGGTCAGTACATCATCAGCGGCGGCGGCAAGCGCCTGCGACCGATGGTGGCGCTGCTGATGGCGCGGGCCGTCGGACACCCTGATGATGACCACCGTCATGCGCTGCTGGGGGCAACGCTTGAACTGATTCATACCGCCACACTGCTGCATGATGACGTGGTCGATGAGTCCGCGGTGCGGCGCGGGCGCGATACGGCCAACCAGATATGGGGCAACGAGGCGAGCGTGCTGGTGGGCGATTTCCTCTACACGCGTGCCTTCGAGATGATGGTCGAACTCGATGACATGGCGGTGATGGCCCTGTTCTCGCGCACCACCAATCGCATCGCCGAGGGCGAGGTGATGCAGCTCATGCACGTCCACGACCCGGACGTGACCGAGGCCCGCTACCAGCAGGTGATCGATCGCAAGACGGCGGTGCTGTTCGAGACGGGCTGCCAGCTGGCGGTCGAAATCAACCACCCCGCCGATACCGCCCGGCTGCAGGCGGCCGCCGCGTATGGCCATCACCTGGGGATCGCCTTTCAGCTGGCGGATGACGCCCTCGACTACGACGGTGATGCCGCGACCATCGGCAAGAACATCGGCGATGACCTGGCCGAGGGCAAACCGACGTTGCCGCTCATCCACTGCATGGCCAATGCCACGGCCGATGACCGTGGCATCGTTCGCGATGCCATTGAAAATGGCGGTCGCGAAGATATCGATGCCGTGGTTGCGGCGATTGCGCGCACCGGCTCGATTACCTATACTCGCAGGCTTGCGGAGCGGGAGGCCGACCTTGCCACCGAGGCACTTGCCGCGCTTGACGAAAGCCCGTTCCGCACGGCTCTCGGCCGCCTTGCGGCATTCGCCGTAGGCCGCGACTACTGACCGACAGTCGGAGTATAGCTCAGCTTGGTAGAGCGCTGCCTTCGGGAGGCAGAGGTCGTAGGTTCGAATCCTGCTACTCCGACCATTTCCCGCCCCCTCACCTGTTCTGTGATCCAGCCCGCGACGCCGGTGCCTGCACTTCGTCAACCATGACCCTCCCAGACGTCTCGGGAGAGGTCCCATGGAATCCACCGATCGTCGCCCGGCCCTGGCTCGACGGCTCGTCGAATGGGCGGCCCTGACGCCGGAGACCGCCGACCGACTGGTCGCCGACGCGCGTCGCTCCGGGCGTCCACTGGTCCAGCAGCTGCTCGACAGCGACGCCCTGGCGCCGGCCATCATCGCCGAGGCGGCGTCATGCGTATTCGGCATCGAGCGGGTCACCGACGAGGCGCTTGAACCCGCCCCCGGCCTGCTCGATCGGGTTGACCCCGATCTCATCCAGCGCCACCACGCGCTGCCGCTGCGCTGGCGCGACGGCATCCTGCAGATTGCGGTCTCGGATCCCGCCAATACCGCAGCGCTGGATGAGCTGCGATTTCATGCCGGGCTGCCGGTGGCGCCAGTACTGGCCGATGATGACCACCTCACCGCACGCATCCGGCGGCTCACCGGCGGCGTCAACGGTGCCGCCGATGAGCTGGTTACGGCGGCCCGCGCCGAGGCGGTGCAGGATGCACCGGTACCGAATGGCGAGGACGACACGCCGGTGATCCGCTATATCAACGAGCTGCTGCGTCGCGCGATCCGGGAACAGGCCTCGGATATCCATCTCGAGCCCTTCGAAAGCCACTGCCGGGTAAGGTTTCGCCACGATGGCATCCTCCAGGAGGCGACCCGGCCACCGCGCGATATGGCCGACCGGCTTGCCGCTCGCGTCAAGGTCATGGCGCGCATGGATATCGCCGAGCGACGCCTGCCCCAGGATGGCCGCCTGCGATTCGACACCGAGTCCGGCGGCGTTGATTTTCGCGTCAGCACCGTCCCGACGCTGTTTGGCGAAAAGCTCGTACTGCGCCTGCTTGACGCCGCTGCGACCTCCCTGGAGCTGGAGAGTCTGGGCATGGAGCCCGATCAGCTCGCGGCCTACCGGGCGGCCATTGAACGCCCCCACGGCATGATCCTGGTAACCGGACCCACCGGCTCGGGAAAAACAGTGACGCTGTATAGCGCCCTGCAACAGCTCAACGAGAGCAGCCGCAATATCCTCAGCGTCGAGGATCCGGTCGAAATCAAACTCCCCGGGGTCAACCAGATCGGCGTCAATCACCGCATCGGGCTCGACTTTCCGCATCTTCTGCGGGCCTTTCTGCGTCAGGACCCGGACGTCATGATGGTCGGCGAGATCCGCGACCGCGAGACCGCCGAGATCGCCATCAAGGCCGCCCAGACCGGGCATCTCGTGCTCTCGACCCTGCATACCAATCATGCCGCCGGGGCCATCACGCGACTGATCAACATGGGAATCCCGCGCTGGAGCATTGCCGCATCGGTCATTCTCATCAGCGCCCAGCGCCTGATCCGTCAGCTCTGTCCGCACTGCCGGCGACCCGCCGCCACGCCGGAGGGCTTCTACGAGCCCGGCGGCTGCCCGCGCTGTCATCATGGCTACAAGGGGCGTATCGGCATCCACGAACTCCTGCCCATGACGGATGCCATGAGCGAGGGACTGCTTCAGGCCGATGCCGACACCGGGTTCACCGCACCATCGACCCCTGCCGCTCGACGGAGTCTGCGCGATGCCGGCTGGGCCAAGGCCGCACAGGGGCTTACCAGTCTCGGCGAAATCGACCGGGTCACCCGCTGATGGCAAGCCCGAGGGCGTTTTTCTGGCATGGCCGGGATATCGACGGCCGACGGCGGGGCGGCTTTTCGCTTGCCAGTGACGCCGGGCAGCTGCGCCGCTGGCTGAGCAGTCGCGGACTGGCGCTGTCCGGATCGGTGCAGGTGCCCGCCGGGCTCGAGCGCCTGGTCGTGTCGGAAAAGCCACGGGCCAATCCGCGCCAGATCAATGCCCTGTTGCGCCAGCTGGCCACGCTGAGCCGCGCCGGCGTCCCCCTCATCGACGCGATCACGCTGATCAGCCGCGAGGAAAAGCATGCCGGGCTGAGACGCCTGGCTGATGACCTTCGGGAGGCCATCGCCGCCGGCACACCACTGTCGATCGCGCTGGCGGACCACCCCCGCCATTTCGATCCGCTGATTCGCGGCCTGGTCCGCGCCGGCGAGCAGTCAGGGCAGCTTGACACACTGCTCGAGCGGATTGCCGATGATCGCGAGCGTGCCGAAACCCTGCGTCATCGGCTGCGTCACGCCATGCTCTACCCCGGCATCGTGCTGCTTGTCGCCGTGGCGGTCAGCACCGCCCTTTTAATGTTCGTCGTGCCGCGGTTTCAGTCTCTGTTCAGCGGTTTCGGCGCCGAGCTGCCGCGTTTTACCCGCCAGGTGATCGGGCTATCGGACTGGCTGCGCAGCGACGGCTGGCCGTTGTTGCTCGCGGCACTGGGCGCCATCATCGCAGGCCTGGCACTGGCACGCCGGTATCCCGCCCTGCGTGATCTCCGCGACCGTATCAAGCTCGCACTGCCGATCACCGGGCCTCTCATTGCCGGGGCGGAAACCGTCCGGTTTGCCCGCACGCTTGCCCTGCTCATGCAGGCCGGCGCACCGCTGGCCGAGGCCCTGCCGGCGGTGGCTGATACCCTCGGCACGCAGCCCTACCAGCGGGCCGCACAACGCATGGGCGAAGACCTGCGGGATGGACGCTCACTGGCCTTCGCCATCGAGCGCACACGCTGCTTTGCCGCCAGCACCACCCGCATGATCGCCACCGGAGAAGCCGCCGGACGACTACCCACGGTGCTCGAGCGGATCGCCGATCGCCGCGATGGCGAGGTACGCCAGAGCGTCGACACCCTCGGCAGCACCCTGGAGCCGCTCATCATGAGTCTGCTCGGGCTTCTGGTCGGTGGCCTGGTGCTGGCACTCTATCTGCCGGTCTTTCAGCTGGGCTCAGTGATCTGAAACCAGCCATCGACGTCGCCGAAGGATTAGACTGTCGCCATGGCACTGAAACCTCCAACCCCAACTGCCCGCCCGGGCCTGGTCGTTGGACTGACCGGCGGGATTGCCAGCGGCAAGACCGCCGTCAGCCAGCGCTTCGAGGCGCAGGGTGCCGCGGTCATCGACACTGATGTTCTGGCTCGTGCAGTGCTCGAGCCGGGCACCGACGGGTTGACCGCGGTGCGCGAGCGCTTCGGCAACACGGTAATCGATGCCGACGGCCACCTCGATCGCGCCGCCCTGCGGGCACTCATATTTGCTGATCCCGGCGCCCGGCGCGATCTCGAGGCAATCACGCATCCACGCATCCGCCGGGCCGCCACCGAGGCGCTGGCGCACATCAAGGCGCCTTATGCCATTCTGGTGGTGCCACTGCTGGTCGAAGCCGGCTGGACCGATCTGATGGACCGGATCCTGGTGGTTGATGCACCGCCGGCGCAGCAGCGCGAGCGACTGATGGCGCGCGATGGGACCCCCCGGACCGAGGCGGAACGGATCCTTGCCAGTCAGGCGACGCGTGACGCCCGGCTTGCCATCGCCGACGACGTGATCCGTAACGACGCCGATCCCGCGGCACTGGATGCCCGGGTGGCAGCGCTGCATGCCCAATACTGCCGGCAGGCGGACCCGGCGGTCTGACCGGTCCGTTTTGTGCCGCCCGCTCATCTGGGTGACAATCAGACAGGGGTAACAAGGGGCGAGCGTGGACACGACCAGCAGCAATACGGACCTGATGATCTATGAGTATCCGCTCAACGAACGGATGCGCACGTTCCTGCGGCTGGAATTCCTGTTCAAAAACCTCCGCTTCGGCCGCTCCGGCGAGAGCCCCTGGCACACGCGTGCCGCCGTGGATGCACTGCTCGACATTACCGCGCTGCTCACCCGCAGTGATGTCCGCTCGGAACTGCAAAAGGAGCTTGAACGCATCCTTGCCAGTCTCGACAAACTGCAGGCGCGCCCCGAGGTGGATGAGCGACGGCTCGAGCCGGTGCTGGCGGAGTGCCACGACATTGCCACCCAGCTACGGGAAGCGCCGACCGGCATCCCGTCGGTTGTTCGCAACAATGAGTTCCTGACCAGCATCGAACAACGCGCCGGCGTGCCCGGAGGGACCTGTGCCTTCGATCTGCCCGGTTATCATCTGTGGCTCGAGAGCGACAGTGCCCATCGCCGGGACCTGCTCGAGCAGTGGCACGGCGCGTTTCGACTCATGGACCAGGGCACGGCGCTGGTCCTGCGGCTCCTCCGCGAAAGCGCGGATCCAGTGGACGAAGTGGCCGAGGGTGGCAGCTTTCAGGCAAGCCTGGACCGGGCAATGCCTTATCAGATGCTGCGGGTGCGCATGCCGCGCTCGACCCAGTGCTACCCCGAGGTCAGCGGTAGCCGGCACTTCTGCAATATCCGTTTCCTTGAACAGCCCGTGCAGGGCGAACGTCCCCAGCAGGTGAACGACGATGTCTCATTCATCCTTGAGCGCTGTGCAATCTGACACACCCCCCAGCGTTTCGTGCCCGCAATGCGGCGAGCGGGTCGCCTGGACGGAAGCATCCACCTATCGCCCTTTCTGTTCGCGTCGCTGCCGCATGATCGATCTGGGCGACTGGCTCGACGAGCGTCATCAGATCCCCGGCGAGCCCGCCCTGCCGGATAGCGACGGCGACGCCGACGACTGACCCCATAACCCCGAAATGCCGGCCACCCCCTGCCCGCCATGGGCCCGGGCGATCGCCGTGTCCCGGGGCTGCAGGCCCCCGAGGGCGTAGACAGGGATCGTCGCGTCGGCCACCCAGCGGGCAAAGGTCTCCCAGCCAAGGGGCGCCGCATCGGGATGACTGGCGGTCGGCTGCACCGGACTGAGCACGGCAAAATCGGCACCGCATGCTGCAGCGTGCCGGAGGGCCTCGGGGGTGTGGCAGGAGGCCGCCACACGGTAGGGCGCCGGCAGCGGACGCGACGGGCAGGCGGCCAGCTGCGCGGCATTCATATGCAGCCCGTCCGCCCCGATCGCCCGGACCTCGGCTTCAGTCCCGTTGACCATCAGCGACGCACCCGCAGCCCGACAGCGCGCGACGGCTTCGCCTGCGAGATCCCGCCTTGCCGCCCCGCCAAGGCGGACACGGAATGCAATCATGGTGGCGCCCGCCGCCAGTGTCCGGTCGAGGGCGTTCAGCCAGCGCGCCGGGTCGTCACAGTCGCTGCTGATCACGTAATGGCGAGGCAGGCGAAGCGCGGTAATGATCGAGCGATTGGCCACCGGAAAATCGGCCGGATCGAGCGCCTCGGGGGCCACCCAGCGCAGTGGCTGACCTTCGCGACCAGTCGGCTTGCCGCGCCACTCCACGCAGCGGACCTGCAGCCCTACCCGGCGATCGGCGTAGTCGTGGGCAATATCAATGAGGGGTTCGGTGTCGAGCACCTGTATACCCAGCTCTTCATCGAGCTCCCGGGCCAGGGCCGCGTCCACGGACTCACCGGGATCGACCTTGCCGCCGGGAAACTCCCAGCGCTCGCCCTGATGGCGATGGGCGGCGCGCCGACTGATCAGGACTCGGCCGTCGCGGTCGCGGATCACGCCCACCGCCACCGACAGCCGCGTCAGGTCAGCTTCGGTACTCGGCATTGATGCGGACGTAGTCATAGGAGAAGTCACAGGTCCAGACCGTTGCGGCGTGCTCGCCACGGTCCAGATCGATGACCACCGGGACGTGGTCGGCGGCCATACGACGGGCGGCCAGCGCCTCATCATAGTCCGGACTCAGCCCGCCGGCGGCGACGATGGGACAGTCGTCGATGTCAATGCGAACCCGGTCGACATCCAGACCCTCCACTCCGGCGCGACCCACGGCGGCCAGAATCCGGCCCCAGTTGGGATCGGCGGCGAACAGCGCGGTCTTGAACAAGGGCGATTCGGCCACGCTGAAGGCGACCCGCTCGGCCTCGCCGGCGCTGCGCGCACCGGTCACCTGAATCGCCGCATCCCGGGTCGCCCCCTCGCCGTCGGCAACGATCTCGCGCGCCAGCTCGGTACACAGCCGGGTCAGGGCGTCGGCAAACAGCCGGCGGTCGCTGTCGGCGGTCAATGCCACCGCACTGGCCCCGGTGGCCATGAGCATGCAGGCGTCGTTGGTGGATGTATCACCGTCAACGGTGATGCGGTTGAAGCTGACCGCCACCGCATCGCGCAAGAGCTGGCGCAGATCGGCGGTCGGGATTGCCGCGTCCGTGGCGATATACGCCAGCATGGTTGCCATATCCGGTCGGATCATCCCCGAGCCCTTGGCAATGCCGGTGAGCGTGACCTCGCCACCGCTCAGGGCCAGCCGTTGGCTGCGCCCCTTGGGACGGGTGTCGGTGGTACGGATGGCATCGGCGGCCAGCGCCCAGTGATCGGCCTGCAGCGCTTCGAGCGCGCCCGGCAGCGCGGCATCGATACGTGCTGCCGGCAGGGGTTCGCCGATGACGCCGGTGGAAAACGGAATGACCTGACTGGCGCGGCATCCGGCATACCCGGCCAGGGTGGCACAGTTCTGCCCAGTGGCCTGATCGCCGGCAGCGCCCGTGCCGGCATTGGCATTACCCGTGTTGATCAGCAGATAGCGCGGCTGGTCATCACGCAGATTGGCTTCAGCGAGTCGCACCGGCGCCGCCCGGAACAGATTGCGCGTAAAAACCCCCGCCACCCGGGTGTCGGCCTGCAGCGCGATCACCACCAGATCATTGGCCCCGGCCTTGCGGACGCCGGCCTCGACCACACCCAGAGTCACCCCCGGGACGGGATGCAGGCGCGGCAACTCGGACTGGGCAACAGCCATGCTCAACGCCTCCCGCTACAGGCGGCCGTGACAGTGCTTGTACTTTTTGCCCGAACCGCAGGGGCAGGCCTCGTTGCGACCGACCTTGCGGTCACCGCGCACGAAGGGCTGACGCTCTCCGGCTGCCTCGCCTTCGGCGCCAGCCGCTGCCGGCGCCTCGCCGCCCGCCCCCTGCAGGGCGCTCGCCTGGGCGTGTTCGAACTGCATGGCGCGGGCTCGCTCCGCCTCCCGCTGATTCTCGGCCGCCTCGGCGTCCTCGGGGCTGCGCACGTTGACGTTGAACAGGATGCGGATCGTCTCGCGTTTGATGCCATCGAGCATCTCCTGGAACATCTGAAAGGCTTCCTTCTTGAACTCCTGCTTGGGATTGCGCTGCGCCATCCCGCGAAGCCCGATGCCCTGGCGCATGAAGTCCATGGCGGCCAGATGTTCCTTCCACTGATTGTCGAGGACCTGCAGGAGAAAGCTCTTCTCGACCTCGCGCATGTTCACGCCAATCGCCTTCACCGCCTCTTCCTTTTCGGTGTAGCGCTCGACCACGGCCTGCTGCAACCGCTCGAGCACGCCCTCGCGATCCAGCTCGTCCTCTTCGTCCAGCCACTGCGCCACCGGCAGCGTCACGCCAAACTGGGCATGCAGCGCCTCCTCCAGGGCCGGAATGTCCCACTGATCGTCGATCGTGCCCGGCGGCATGTGCGTATCGAGCAGCTCCGAGAGGACATCGTTCTGCATGTCGACGATGGTCCCGGAGATGTCCTCGGAGACCAGCAATTCATTGCGCTGGGCATAGACCACGCTGCGCTGGTCATTGGCCACATCGTCAAACTCGAGCAGGTGCTTGCGCATGTCGAAGTTGTGGGCCTCGACCTTGCGCTGGGCGTTCTCGATCACCCGCGAGACCATGCCGCTTTCGATGGCCTCGCCTTCCTGCATACCCAGCCGCTGCATCATCCCGGAGACCCGTTCCGAGGCAAAAATCCGCAGCAGACTGTCATCCAGGGACAGGAAGAACCGGGTCGAGCCCGGATCGCCCTGACGGCCCGAGCGGCCGCGCAGCTGATTGTCGATCCGCCGCGACTCGTGCCGCTCGGTGCCGATGACATGCAGTCCGCCCGCCTCGATCACGCGATCATGACGCGCCTGCCAGTCGCGACGCAGGGCCTCGCGCTGGGACTCATCCGCCTCGCCCCCGAGCTCGGCCATTTCGACGTCGAGATTACCGCCCAGCACGATATCGGTGCCGCGGCCGGCCATGTTGGTGGCGATGGTCACGGCGCCCGGCTGGCCGGCCTCGGCAATGATGCCCGCCTCACGCTCGTTTTCCTTGGCGTTGAGAACCTCGTGGGCAATGCCCGCCTTGCGCAGCGCGCCGGAAATCAGCTCCGAGCTCTCGATGGAGGTGGTGCCCACCAGAACCGGCTGGCCGCCGGCATTGCAGTCCTTGATGTCGTCGACAATCGCCTGGTACTTGTCGTCCTGATTGAGGAACACCAGATCGTGATGATCCTTGCGCACCATTGGCCGGTGCGTCGGAATGACCGCCACTTCCAGCCCATAGATGTGCTGAAACTCATAGGCCTCGGTATCGGCCGTACCGGTCATGCCGGAGAGCTTGTCGTAGAGGCGGAAGAAGTTCTGGAATGTAATCGAGGCAAGGGTCTGGTTTTCGGCCTGAATCTCGACGCCTTCCTTGGCCTCGATGGCCTGATGCAGCCCCTCGGACCAGCGCCGCCCCGGCATGGCCCGGCCGGTGAACTCGTCGACAATGACAATCTGGCCGTCCCGGACCAGATAGTGGACATCGCGCTGGAACAGCACCTGGGCACGCAGCGCCGCGTTGAGGTGGTGGACCATGACGATGTTGCGGGCGTCATACAGGCTTTCGCCGTCGTTCAGCAGGCCCGCCTCCTGCAGCAGGGCCTCGGCGCGCTCCTGGCCCGACTCGGTCAGAAACGCCTGACGAGCCTTTTCGTCCAGGTAATAGTCCCCGGGACCGTCTTCCTCCTCCTGGGCTTCAAGCGCCGGTACGATCCCGTTCATGCTCACGTACAGCTCGCTGGACTGCTCGGCCTTGCCCGAGATGATCAGCGGCGTGCGGGCCTCATCGATAAGGATCGAGTCGACCTCGTCGACGATGGCGAAGTGGCGGCCGCGCTGCATCTGATCCTCGGCCCGCAGCGCCATGTTGTCGCGCAGATAATCGAAACCGAATTCGTTGTTGGTGCCGTAGGTGATGTCGGCCTGATAGGCCGCGCGCTTGGTCTCGCCGTCCATGCCCGGAACGACAACGCCCACATCCAGGCCGAGGAAGCGATAGAGCCGCCCCATCCACTCGGCATCACGCCGGGCCAGATAGTCATTCACGGTGATGATGTGGACGCCCTCGCCGGACAGGGCATTCAGGTAGGCCGCCAGGGTGGCCACCAGCGTCTTGCCCTCGCCCGTCTTCATCTCGGCGATCCGCCCCTGATGCAGCACGATGCCACCGATGAGCTGGACGTCGAAGTGGCGCAGGCCGAGAACACGCTGAGCCGCTTCGCGGACCACCGCGAAGGCTTCTGGCAAGAGGTTCTCCAGCCGCTCGCCGTTGTTCAGGCGATCGCGCAGACTGTCTGTCATGCCCTGCAGCGCATCGTCTGACAGCGCCTGCATGGTCGGTTCCAGGGCGTTGATGCGAGTGACCTGACGACGCAGCCGTTTGACCAGACGGTCGTTGCGGGTGCCAAGGACCTTTTTTGCGATTCCGCTGAGCATGCCGATCCAATGCGCTTTAGAATGAACGCATCACTATAGCGCATCGGACGCGGGAAAATCAGGAGTCGGCGATGAGCGAGCGCAGGGCCGGTGGCCCCGGCCGCCTACAGGGGATCATGCGGCGATCGAGCAGCGACATGGGCGCCATCCGCCGCCAGACCGCCCTGCTCGAGCGCGCGACGCGCACCCTCAACGGCGCCCTGCCCGGCCGCCTGCATGGCCACTGGCAGGTCGCCGCACTGTCCACCGATGCGTTGATCGTGACTGCCGAGAGCTCGGCGTGGGCGACGCCGCTTCGGGCCTATCAGGCGGCCTTGCTGGAGGCGGCCGCCGAGTCGCTGGGGGTGCGGCCCGCCCGACTGCAGATCCGCCTGGCAACACCGCCACCCGCCAGACCGCCCCGGCAGAGTGTCACCCTGAGCGCCGAGACGGCCCGGCACCTGGAATCCGCCGCCCGGGGCATGGACAACGACCGTCTTGCGGCATCGCTGCGCCGCCTGGCGTCGCGCCGCTACGGCGAGTCAGGTAACGGGTAGCGGCTGATCGTAGGTGATCGGCGCCACCTCATCGCCCTCGAAGGTCACCTCTTCCCAGGCATCCCGCTCGACCAGGAGCTTTCGCAACAGTCGATTGTTGAGCTCATGACCCGACTTGTAGCCATGGAAGGCCCCGATCAGACTGCGATTGAGTTGGTAGAGATCACCGATGGCATCCAGGATCTTATGCTTGGCAAACTCGTTCTGGTACCGCAGGCCGTCCTCGTTGAGCACCCGGTAGTCGTCGACCACAATCGCATTATCGAGACTGCCGCCCAGCGCGAGGTTGTTCTGGCGCAGGTACTCGATGTCGCGCATAAAGCCGAAGGTCCGGGCGCGGCTGACTTCCTTGACGAAAGACGTCGATGAGAAATCCACCTCGGCGGTCCGCTCGCCGGCCCGGAACACCGGATGATCGAACTCGAGGGTGTAGCTCACCTTGAAGCCGTCGTGCGGGGCAAAGCTGACGCGCTTGCCGTCGGGCTCCTCGATGGTCAGCGGACGGGTGATGCGCACAAACCGCTTGGGAGCCGCCTGCTCGAGGGTCCCGGCCGAGCGGATGAGAAAAACGAAGGGCCCGGCACTGCCGTCCATGATCGGCACTTCCGGTGCCGACAGGTCGATGTAGGCATTGTCGATGCCCAGCCCCGCCATCGCCGAGAGCAGATGCTCGACGGTGGCCACCCGCACACCATCCCGGCTCAGGCAGGTCGAGAGCACGGTATCGGCCACGTTTTCGGGATCCGCGGCAATCTCGACCACTGGATCAAGGTCGATCCGACAGAAGCGAATGCCGGTATTGGCCGGTGCCGGGCGCAGGGTAAGGTAGACCTTTTCCCCCGTGTGGAGCCCGACACCGGTTGCCCGGATGCTGTTTTTGAGCGTGCGTTGTCGAATCATCAATCCTGTCCAGAAAAAGTGCGCATCAAATTAGTGCGGCAGCATAGCAGAAACCCGGCTCACCCGGCAGACTCAATCAGTCGGCCTGGCGCCGGAGAAAGGCCGGGATATCCAGGTATTCCATGTCGCTACCCGCTGCCGCGGCATTGCTGCCGGTCGCACTCCACTGACGGGCCGCCGGCCGCTCGGGCGTCTCACTGGCCGGATCACCACTGGCCGCCTTGCGCGGGACCAGCCGTGCGGCCGGCGCCGCTTCGGGCTCCTGGGCCGGACGATCGGCGGCCAGACCGGTCGCCACCACCGTGACCCGAATCTCGCCCTCGAGCTCGGGATCGATCACGGTACCCACCACGACAGTCGCCTCGTCCGAGGCAAATTCCTTGACGGCGTTGCCGACTTCGTCGAATTCACCAATGGACAGATCCAGCCCCGCGGTCACATTCACCAGCACACCGTTGGCTCCGGCGATATTGGCATCCTCGAGCAGCGGGCAGGCGATGGCCCGTTCGGCGGCTTCGCGCGCCCGACCCTCGCCGCTGGATTCACCGGACCCCATCACCGCCATGCCCATTTCCGACATCACGGTGCGCACGTCGGCAAAGTCGACATTGATCAGGCCCGGGCGAGTGATCAGCTCGGCAATGCCTTTCACGGCCCCCAGCAGAACATCATTGGCCGACTTGAAGGCGTTCAGCAGCGTCAGCTCCTGCCCCAGCACCGAGAGCAGCTTTTCATTGGGGATCGTGATCAGCGAGTCGACCTCACGCTCGAGCTCGCGGATCCCCTCCTCGGCGACGCTCATGCGCTTCTTGCCCTCGAAGGGGAACGGCTTGGTGACCACTGCCACCGTCAGCACGCCCATTTCGCGGGCAATCTGCGCGACCACCGGGGCCGCCCCGGTGCCGGTCCCGCCGCCCATGCCGGCGGTGATGAACACCATATCGGCGCCTTCCAGCACCTCGGTGATTCGCTCGCGATCGTGATCGGCGGCCTCGCGACCCACCTGCGGATGGGCGCCGGCACCCAGCCCCTTGGTAATGCCCTGACCCAGCTGCAGCGTGGTCCGTGCCGAACTGTTGCGCAGCGCCTGGGCATCGGTATTGGCGCAGATGAAATCCACCCCGTCCACGTCAGCGGCCACCATGTGCTGGACGGCGTTACCGCCGCCACCGCCCACGCCGACGACCTTGATAACCGCGTTCTGGTTATAGCTATCCATTAATTCGAACATTGCTTCACCCTCCGTCAGTGAATCAGAAATTTCCCTTGAACCAGTCTTTCATCCGGCCCCATACCGCCGTGAAGCCCTGAGCTCCGCCGGCCGAAAGTTCCGGACGCGATTCGTCACGGTGTTGCCAGCCGCCATGCAGCAAACCAACACCCGTGGAGTAGATCGGGTTGCGGACCACATCCGTCAGCCCCGTCATGTGTTGCGGCAACCCCAGGCGCACCGGGGTGTGGAAGACCTCCTCGGCCAGATCCACCGCTCCTTCCATCTTCGAGCTGCCGCCGGTAAGCACCACGCCGGCCGCAATCAGATCCTCGAACCCGCTTCGTCGCAGCTCCGCCTGCACCAGCGTCATGAGCTCCTCGTAGCGTGGCTCCACCACCTCGGCGAGGGTCTGACGGGACAGCCGCCGCGGCGGGCGATCTCCCACTGACGCCACCTCGATGGTCTCGTTGCTGGTCGCAAGCTGGGACAGCGCGCAGGCGTAGCGCATCTTGATGTCCTCGGCATGCTGGGTGGGCGTGCGCAGGGCCACAGCGATGTCATTGGTGACCTGATCGCCGGCAATGGGAATGACCGCGGTATGCCGGATGGCGCCATCGGTGAACACCGCGATGTCGGTGGTTCCGCCACCGATATCCACCAGGCAGACGCCCAGTTCCTTTTCGTCCTCGGTCAGCACGGCATGACTGGAGGCCAGTTGCTCGAGGATTACGTCATCCACCTCGAGCCCGCAGCGGCGGATGCACTTGACGATGTTCTGGGCGGCACTGACCGCACCGGTGACCATGTGGACCTTGGCCTCGAGACGCACACCGGACATCCCCACCGGTTCCCGGACGCCTTCCTGGCTGTCGATGATGTACTCCTGCGGCAGGGTGTGGAGGATCTCCTGGTCCGCGGGAATGGCCACGGCGCGCGCGGCATCGAGGACGCGCTCGACGTCGCTGCGCGTGACCTCGCGATCCTTGATGGCGACGATGCCGTGGGAGTTGAGCGAGCGCACATGGCTGCCGGCGATGCCCACGTAGACCGAGTGGATCTGGCAGCCGGCCATCAGCTCGGCCTCCTCCACCGCCCGTTGGATGGACTGCACCGTCGACTCGATATTGACCACAACGCCCTTTTTGAGCCCGCGCGAGCGATGCGACCCAATGCCGATCACCTCGACATCACCGCCAGCCTGCATCTCGCCCACGATCGCCACGACCTTCGAAGTGCCGATATCCAGGCCCACCAGCAGATTGCGTTCCTGTTTTCTTGTCATTGACTCATTCCTCGTCCTGCCATCGCAGGGCAAATCCATCGGGGTAGCGCAGATCGGCTACCGCCGGCTGTCGTTGATCGGTCTCGGCCAACTGCTGCCAGGCCGCGACAAAGCGCGCCAGGCGGGCGTCGACCGAGTCGCGGCCCAGACGGATGACGCCGCCCGTCTCGAGTGTCAGTGTCCAGGCCCGACGCTCGTTGAGCGTGAGCGCCACGGCCTGCAGGGAGACCGCGTCGAGCTGGGTCTGCAATGCCCGATAGCGGGCCAGAACGCGCTCGGCACTGCCCGGCGGACCGGCCAGGGCCGGCAGCGCCAGATCCGGCAGCGGGCTGGGCCGGAACAGCTCGGCATCGGCATTCATCAGTGCGCCCTCCCCCCAGATGGCCACCGCCTGATGGGCATTGACGGTGACGCGCAGGGCATCCGGCCAGACCCGCCGGACCGTTGCCGTGGCCACCCACGGCAACGACTCGACCGCTTCGCGGATCGCCTCGACGTCGGCCGTGAGCAGTCCCCCCTGTAGCGATTCGCTCAGCGCCGCACGCAGCTCCGACTCCTGCAGGCGAGCCAACTCGCCATCGAAGCCGATCCGCTCGAGGGGCAGCAGCGGCTCGACCCACCCTCGGTCGAGGGCATGCAGGGCGCCGGCGCCGAGTGCCATCAGACATCCCAGCAGCAACAACAGCCCGGCGCGTTGGCTCAGAAAACCGCTCACTGTGTTTCACCATGCCTCCAGCTCGTCAGCAGAATCCGCGCCACCAGCTCGTGCATCCCGATCCCGGCGGCTGCGGCCGCGGCAGGCACCAGGGAGTGATCGGTCATGCCCGGGATGGTGTTCACCTCGAGCAGCCACAGGTCGCCTTGCGGATCCGCCATGATGTCCACCCGACCCCAGCCGCCGGCGCCGATCGCGGTGAAGGCCCGGCGTGCCAGCTGCGCCATCCGGGCCTCGGCCGCCGCGTCCAGACCGCAGGGCAGCACCATGCGGGTCGACTCGGATTGATACTTGGCGCGGTAGTCATAAAACGGCTGATCCACCTCGATACGAATGGCCGGCAGGGTCCAATCCTCGAGCAACGCGAGCGTATATTCGGGGCCTTCGATGCAGCGCTCGACCAGCGCCGCCTCGCCAAACACGCGGGCCTGCTCGGCGGCCGCCGCCAGATCATCGGCGCGATCCACCCGGGCCGTGCCCATGCTCGAGCCCTCATGCAGCGGCTTGACAAAAAGCGGCAGCCCCAGCGCCTTGACCACCGTCTGCGGGTCGTCGCCATGGCGCAGTACGCGGAAGGCCGGCGTCGGCAGGTCCATCGCCTGCCAGATGCATTTGCTGCGCAGCTTGTCCATGCCCAGGGCCGAGGCCAGCACGCCGCTGCCGGTATAGGGAATGCCCATGGCTTCGAGCGCGCCCTGCATCACGCCATCCTCGCCCCCCGGCCCATGCAGGGCGATGAACGCACGGTCATAGCCGGCGAGGGCGGCCACCGGGCGCTCGGCGGGATCGAAGGCGGTGGCATCGACGCCCATCGCCTGCAGCGCCGCCAGACACTCGCCGCCGCTGGCCAGCGAGATCTCGCGCTCCGCCGAGTGACCGCCCATGAGCACGGCGACCCGGCCGGGGTCATGGCCCTGGAGGTGGGCATCAGCCGTCATTGGACAACGCCTCCCCGATAATGCGGACCTCGGTCTCGAGGGTGATCCCATAGACGGCTTGCACCCGGGCCCGCACCCGCTCAATCAGTGCCTCGATATCGGCCGCGCAGGCCTCGCCGTCGTGGACGATGAAGTTGGCGTGTTTCTCGGAGACCCGGGCGCCGCCCTCGCGGGCGCCCTTGAGGCCGGCGGCCTCGATGAGCCGCGCCGCGTGGTCGCCGGGCGGATTGCGAAACACCGACCCACCGCTGGCAATGCCGGTGGGCTGCTTCTGCGCCCGCTCGGCCAGCAGGCTCTTGACCCGCGCCTTGAGCGCATCCGGATCACCCCCGGGCTGGAACTGGAACGTAGCGGCGGTAAACCACTCGCCGTCCATCCCGCGGACTTCGCGATAGCCCACCGCAAAGTCGGCGGGGTCGCGCTCGCGCAGCGTGCCGTGACGATCGACGGTTTCCACCGACTCGACCTGCGACCAGGTATCACCGCCCCAGGCACCGGCATTCATTGCCAGCGCGCCGCCAACCGTGCCCGGGATACCGGCAAAAAACGCCGCTCCGGTGTAACCGCGTCGACCACATTCGCGCGCCAGCTTGGCGCAGGGGACTCCGGCATCGACCCGGATTCGCCCGTCGCCACGGTCCTGTAGCGATGACAGCCCCCGATGCAGACGGATTACGGTCCCCCGCAGCCCGCCGTCGCGGATCAACAGATTGCTGCCCAGACCCAGCCAGTGGAAGGGCTCGACCGCCTGATCACTGGCCAGAAAGCGGGCCAGATCACGGCTGTCCGCCGGTTCGTAGACCCGCGCCGCGGGTCCACCCACGCGCCAGGTGGTGTGTCGCGCCATTGGCACGGACTGGCGCAGCTGACCGTGATGCGCTGTCATGACCGTCCCTCCCCAGTCAGCAGCCGCGGCAGCGCCGTCCCGATGCTGCCGGCGCCCAGGGTGATCACCACGTCATCGGGCTGGAGCATGGCGGGCAGGATGGAGACCAGTTCATCAAGGTCGCTGACAAACACCGGATCGACCTGACCGCGTAGCCGGATGGCACGGCACAGACTGCGGGCATCGGCGCCGGGCAACGGGGCTTCACCGGCGCCGTAGACCTCGGTGACCAGGAGTAGATCGGCATCGCCCAGAACGCGCGCGAAATCGTCGAACAGATCGCGGGTGCGGGTGAATCGATGCGGCTGGAAGATGATCACCAGCCGCTGCCCCGGCCAGTTGCTGCGCAGCGCCTCGGTAATCGCCTCGATCTCGCGCGGGTGATGGGCGTAATCGTCCATGAGCAGACTGCTGCCGCCGGCGACGGGCAGCCGCCCGAGCTGCTGGAACCGGCGGCCGATACCGGCAAACGCCCCGAGGGCATGCTGAATCGCGCTATCGTCAACATTCAATGCCCGCGCCACGGCAATGGCGCCAAGTGCGTTGAGGACATTATGGCGGCCCGGGAGATTGAGGGTGACCGGCATCGGATCGACCCCTTCGGCGCGCACCGTGAAATGGCTGCGTCCCGAATCGGCAACAATATCGGTGGCCCGGACATCGGCGGTGGCCGAGAACCCGTAGGTGCGTACCGGCCGCGCCAGCTCGGCGGCCAGCGAGCGCAGTTCGACATCCTCGTCGCAGAGCACGGCAAGGCCATAGAAAGGCAGATGGTGCAGAAACTCGATGAAGGTCGCGCGCAGCCGGTTGAAGTCGCCGCCATAGGTCTCGAGATGGTCGGCATCGATGTTGGTGACCACCGCCAGCATCGGGTTGAGATAGAGGAACGAGGCATCGCTTTCATCCGCCTCGGCCACCAGATAGCGGCCGGTGCCAAGGCGTGCGTGACTGGCGGCGCTGTTGAGCCGGCCGCCGATCACAAAGGTCGGGTCCAGATCCGCCTCGCCGAGGATGCTTGCCACCAGGCTGGTGGTTGTGGTTTTGCCGTGGGTACCCGCTACCGCAATGCCAAACCGAAAGCGCATCAGTTCAGCCAGCATTTCGGCCCGCGGGACCACGGGGATGCGCGCGGCACGCGCGGCAATGACCTCGGGATTCTCCTCGGTCACGGCGCTGGAGATGACCACCGCATCGGCGTCACGCACCTGCTCGCCCCGATGCCCGATGGCAATGCTCGCTCCCAGGTCACGCAGATGCTCGATCACGGCATTCCCGCGCAGGTCCGAGCCACTCACTGTATAGCCCAGATTGAGCAGCACTTCGGCAATGCCGCCCATGCCAGCCCCGCCGACGCCCACAAAATGCAGACGCTGGACCGGGCCCATGGCGCCGGGACCCCCAGGGGTCTGGGATTGCACGGTATTCATGCGCTCACCGCCAGGCAAACGTCGGCGACCTGTTCGGCGGCCCGCGGCCGTCCGACCCGACGGGCGTTGGCGGCCATTCGGGCACGCGCCGCCGGATCGCCCAGCAGCGGTCGGAGCATTGTCGCCAGCCCCTGCGCCGAGAGCGCGTTGTCGGCAATCATGCAGGCCGCATCGGCATCCACCAGGAACCGCGCATTGGCGCGTTGATGATCGTCCACCGCGTAGGGATACGGCACCAGAATCGCCGGACGACCCACCGCCGCCAGTTCCGAGACGGTCAGCGCACCCGAGCGGCAAATCACCACATCGGCGTCGCGGTAGGCGCTCGCCATGTCATCGATAAAGGCGCGCACATCCGCCTCGAGCCCCGCCTCGCGATACCCGGCCCGGGCGGTTTCGAGGCTGCGCTCGCCGGCCTGGTGCAGCACCGTCGGCTGCTCCGCCGCGGGCAGCAGGGCCAGCGCCTCGGGCACCCGCTGATTGAGGGTGCGTGCCCCCAGGCTGCCGCCGATCACCAGAAGACGCACACGCGACGGGGGCGGCGCCGGGTCGGCCTCGGCAAGCGCGGTGATCGCGCCGCGCACCGGGTTGCCGGTAAAAGTCGTCCCCCGATCACCGGGGAAGTGCGCACCCAGTCCCGTCAACACCCGGGTGGCCAGTCGCGAGAGCAGCCGATTGGTCAGCCCGGCAATCGCATTCTGTTCGTGAATGATCAGCGGGACCCCCTTGAGCCATGCCGCGATGCCCCCCGGTCCGGCCACATAGCCGCCCATTCCCAGCACTGCACGCGGCCGGTGCCGACGCAGCACCGAGAGCGTTTGCAGCACCGCGCGTGCCACCATCCACGGCGCTTTCAGCCAGCCCGTCCAACCGTTCCCGCGCAGACCC